>Ga0209057_1000171_pt1 | contig 57203 bp, 54 predicted proteins | sample GraSoiAngelo_146_FD_185903 | JGI IMG/M metagenome (GOLD analysis project Ga0209057, IMG submission 185903) | Grasslands soil microbial communities from the Angelo Coastal Reserve, California, USA - 14_1009_05_30cm (SPAdes) (version 2) | ecosystem: Environmental > Terrestrial > Soil > Grasslands ...
TCGTGGATGGAAGCGAGTTGCGGAGCGGGCGGGGTGGAGGGCGGCTGAGTTGGCGTATGCGATCCAGTTCGCCGAGTCCGTCACTGATCATTTCGGCTGCCTCACGGCGTCGGAGCGAACGAAGGTGCTTGGTGCTATCGTGCGGCAGCTCATGCATCAACCTCTGGTCGAGACTCGTAACCGCAAACCGCTGAGGCCAAATCCCCTCGCGCCCTGGGAGTTGCGTGTCGGAGCCCTGCGGGTGTTCTATGAGGTTGTATCCGATGATCCGGAAGTCGTACGGGTGCTGGCGGTAGGGAAAAAGCAGCGCAACGTCCTGCGGATCGCAGGGCAGGAGATCAAGCTATGAAGAAGATGACGCTGGCGCAGGCTTCACGCCCCTTGGCACAGTATGCCTCCGAGCTGAAGGACGAGATCGTGGTGGTGACCAAGGGGAGGCGGGCCGTAGCGGCCCTTGTGCCTCTCAAGAACGTCGACCGCGAGTCTCTCGCACTAAGCACCCACCCCGAATTCATGAAGCTCGTCAAGAGCGCGCGTGCTGAGTTCAGAGCAGGCCGAACGGTATCGCTCGAAGAGATGCGAGCACGCCTCGGGCAGGGCCGTTCGCCTAACCGGCGGCTTCAGCCGCCCGCGCCGCGGCGGCGCGGCGGCTGAGCCGCTTCTCGTTGGGCGGCAGCGAAACGGTCGATATGGCAACCGTGAAGCAATTTGAAGGGAAGCTGCCCGAGCGCATTGTCCGACGCCTCCTCGACCTTGAAGAAGAGGTCGATGCCGTGGCGGCGAAGGTAGAGGCCGCGCTCACGACGACACTGCCCCGGCCCATCTCGTTTCGCTTCCAGCACGCTGCGATCGGAGATGTTCTTACAGCCGAAGAACGGGCGCAGTCAGTGAGCTTCGTCACACGCTATGAGAACCTTCCCTTGCACGGGACCGTGGAGCTCTCTGAGAGAGAGGGGCGCTGGTACATCGCCAACATGCCGCTTCTCCGTTACGTGCTGAACGACTATCGCCCACTCACCCAGAACAAACGCGATGCTGACTACTACCAGAACGTTCACAACACTTGGTATGGATTCCTTCAGGAGACCGACCCCAGCCGTGGTCTCTCCGTGCGAGTACTCGACACCAGCGATGAAGACGTGACCACGATCTTCTCGAAGTGGATCAGTGAGCGAAATCGAGCGATCACTGCGGTCCTCCGCTCACTAGAGTGCGACTACTTGTACAACGGAATCCTTCAGCACTCGGACGTTCGATTCGCGGAGCGCTTCTTGAAGGACTACGTGTCCGGCGAGCTCAACTACTTTCTGTGGAAGCATATGCACGCGTTCGACATGCTCAGAGAAATGCTTGAGCCGTACCATAGGCTTCTCAGCATCCTGACCTTCCCGAAGCTCGGGCCGTTATGAATGCGTGCCGCCCAACCCGCCGTTGCAGCGGCCGGGCTATGCCCGCCGCTGAACGGCAATATCGTTAGGCCCCAAGTGGCGTAGTGCTCAAAGATAGGAGAATACGATGCCGAACACCGTCCGATTCCATCGCGTATTACTCGCAGCCGCTGAGAAAGTCTACAAGGCGTTCATCGACCCCGATGCAATGGCCAAATGGCTCCCACCGAATGGTTTCACTGGCAGGGTTCACGAGATGGATGCCCGCGTCGGTGGTGGATATCGAATGTCCTTCACGAACTTCAGCACCGACAAGAGCCACTCGTTCCGAGGTAGCTATGTCGAACTCACGCCCGGCGAACGGATCTGCTACACGGACCGGTTCGACGACCCCAACTTGCCGGGGGAGATGCGGGTGACAGTTACGCTGAAGAAGGTATCCGTCGGGACAGAGTTGAGCATCGTGCAAGAGGGGATACCTGACGTGATCCCGCCGGAAGCCTGTTGCCTCGGCTGGCAGGAATCGCTTGCACTGCTCGCAAAGCTGGTCGAGGCCGAGATTCCGGATTGAACGAAGTGGGGGCTGGCCTAACAACCGGTTTCAGCGGACGGTCCGCTGCACGTCCCGCCGCTGAACCGGACCGTTGGGCGGCGCGTGGCCCAGCGAGGGTCTATGAGTGACGAGCCCACTGGGACGGCCAAGCGAGATTACGTTCCCGCTGCGCCGCAGCTCTGGCTGTACGACTTTTTGGTAGCGGCCCTAGCTCGCGAATCGCGGTGGCGCCCAGCGCTACTTCGCCAAATCAACCCGACGGCTGAGGACTCAATCGCAGATATCGGATGTGGCACAGGAACTCTGCTCGCACTCATCGGCCAAACGGCGCGGCCCGCCGTGCTCATCGGGATAGATCCAGATCGGGCGATCCTGGAGCGCGCGCGGCGTAAGGTTGCTGCGGTGGGAGCATGCGTCGATTTCCGGGTCGGATACGCCCGCGATGCAGCGATCCTGCTTGATGGGCGCGGTATCAACAAGATCGTCTCGAGTCTGGTGTTTCACCAAGTACCGATGCCCGAGAAGAGAGCGGGATTAGCAGCGATGCGCGCGGCCCTGCTTCCGGGTGGCGAACTTCACGTGGCCGACTACGGTCTGCAACGTACCGCGCTCATGCGTAGACTCTTCCGCATCGTTGGGGCCGGAGACGGTTACGAGAATACGGAACCAAACGCACGAGGCGTGCTACCCGAGCTGATGAGAGAGGTGGGGTTTCACGAGGTCAAGGAGACAGCCGTCATTGCGACGCCGACGGGCTCGATCTCGCTCTACAGGGCGGAGCGTGGCGCATGATGCACGGATGCGCGCCGTCCAACCAAGCGATGGAGCGGACCCGCGGGGAAACGGTCCGCCACGTGCGAGCGTCGGTGGCCGCGGGCTGCTCATCGCTGGGTCGTAGCCGGACCGTGAGCACATGATCCGTTACCGAGAAGCGATGCGCGAGGATGCGGCTACAATCGCCGCTCTCCACGCCGAGAGCTGGCGCGTCACGTACCGCGGCTCCTATCGCGATGAGTTCCTTGACGGCCCCGTCTTCCAGGATCGGATGGGTGTTTGGAACAAACGCTTGTCCATGCCCCCTCCGAATCAGTTCGTTGTCCTCGCCGAAGAGGAGGGCCTCGTCGTGGGCTTTGCTTGCGCGTACGGTCGTGACGATGAGAAATGGGGCTCGCTTCTCGACAACATTCACGTCCGTCGCCAGCAGCATAGGCAAGGTGCGGGAACAGGACTCGTGTCCGAGGTCGCGCGCTGGTGCCGCGCGAACTACACCGACTGCGGCCTTTACCTGTGGGTCATAGCGCAGAACCATCAGGCCCGGCGGTTCTACGAACGCCTGGGGGCCACAGATCGCGGCGGAGAGCTTCGAGCCCCAAGCGCTGGAGGGGGCGAACCGCGCGATGTTCGCCGCTATGCGTGGACGGCACCCATCGACATCGCGCGCGTTCCAAAGTGAATATCGTCAATGTTCGTGCGCAGCCGGAGCCGGCTACTGTAACTCGGCGCTGGAGCCGACCGCTCCGCTGCGCGTCGCGGCGGCTCAGCGCCAGGGTTAGACGGCGTCGGAAAGGGGGCAGGCTCATGAAGGAGAATAGACTCACCCCGGTAGGCAAAGCGGGCGTAGTGATCTTCGTCACCCTGGCGTGCGTCGCAGCAATTTCGAACATCGCTAACGGTACCGTCATGAACCCACGCGCGTTCTGGATCGTCCTCGCCGGCCTCGTTTGCTTCGTGATCGGGAAGGTCTCCGTGATCGCGCAAGGGCGATGGGTTAGGCGCCGGGCTTATGTCCGAGAACATGGCCAACATCTACCGTCTCGGCTACTGGCTGATGGTCGTAGGGATTTTGGTGACGTTCCTATGAGCACCCGTCTAACTCGCGCTTGCAGCGGACGGCGCTCTCGCGCGGCCGCTGAACCGCCACGTCGTTCGGCTTCAAATGGCGCAAAAATGAGGACCCCGGCCCTCGTGCTGCTCGCATTCGTGAGCCACGGCTGCTCGGCGATGTCCGTGCCGTGTCTGGCAACGAAGAGCCGTCCCGAGTTGGTTGGCCGGTGGCGCTACGTGGGGCGCCCACCAGGATTCGATGCGGATTTGTCCGATCGCCTCCGGCCTCATCCGGATTCCGCCGAGTTACGCGCCGACGGCACATGCGCGTTTGCGTACAGCGGTGCCCAACTTGATCGCCTTCGTGAGCTCAACCCAAACGTTGGTGAGAATTCGGTATGGCACGGTCGATGGAAGGTCGTGTGGTTCTGCCCCGGCGATCTTTTTCTCCCCACACAGTGGCTCCGCTTTACACCTGGCCCGTGGGTTCGCCACTTCGAGGTCGATGAGGATCGACTGACGATCTTCTACCCTTTCGGCAGCGGGTGCTGTCATGAGACATATCAGCGTGAGACCGAGAATCCCGCGGAGGCCAAACCTCAGGCTCCACTGGACGCGCACAAAGACGCGCGCCAGTGAGCCTGAGGTGCTGACAGAGGGTATCTCCGGCGAGACGCGGTCGGCCTACTTCGCGGTGTTCCCGTTCCTCTGACCCATGCGGCGTTGGGCGGCGCCAGCCGAGTTGACCCGACGCGACCTGCGCTGCTACCTGCGATCGATGAACGCTCCCCAGAGCCATCCGGCATCCGCACGGGTCTCCATGAAGAACCGCACGCGGCTCCTCCTGTTCGTCCTGCTGGCCGTCCCCACCCTGCTCGCGGCCTTCTACTTCCTGCTCCCCGGCGTCGTGCTGACCCTCGCGCAACGGGCGGAGCTTCGCGGCGGCCGGGCTCGAGCAGCACGGCATCGACGCAGCCGGCCTTCACATCGAGTACCTCTCCGGCGGCCGGGGGGACGCGATCGTCCTCCTGCACGGCTTCAGCGCCGACAAGTCGAACTGGGTGCGAGTCGCCAAGTACCTGACGCCGCACCTCCGCGTCATTGCGCCGGACCTGCCGGGCTTCGGGGACAGCACGCGCGACCCGAACGCCCGCTACGCGATCAGCGATCAGGTCGAGCGCGTCCACGCGTTCGCGCAGGCGCTCCGGTTGGACTCCTTTCACCTCGGGGGCAACTCGATGGGCGGCACGATCGCGGGCGCCTACGCGGCGCGCTACCCGCATGAGGTGAAGACCCTGTGGCTGCTCGCGCCGGGTGGTGTGCGCTCGGCGGAGCCGAGCGAGCTCCAGGAACTCATGGCCAGGGGCGAGAATCCACTGTTCATACGCGACGCCGACGGCTTCGAGCGGCTGCTCGATTTCGTCTTCGTCGAGCGCCCCTACATCCCCCGGCCGATCGCGCGCTACCTGGCCGAGCAAGGAGTGCGGAACCGTCCGTTCAACGAGAAGATCTCCGCCGACTTGAATGGAGATCCGCTCGCGCTCGAGGCGACGGTCAAGGGCCTGTCCGTGCCGGCGCTGATCGTGTGGGGAGCCCGGGATCGCCTCGTGCACGTTTCCGGCGCCCGGATCCTCGGCTCCGTCATGCCCGATGCCAAGGTCGTGGTGATGCCGAACGTCGGGCACATCCCGATGGTGGAAAAGCCCGCGGAGACCGCGGCCGAGCTCTTGCGCTTCCTCGGGATCGCAGCAGGAACGGCGCGCGGCGCGTGAGCTCGGCAATCAGACCCGGGCCACCCACGATCCGCGACGATCCTCAGCAATTCAGCGAACCCCGCCCGGCCGACGCAAACAGGAAGATGCGCGCCTCGCCACTGGGCGAACCTTGACCCCACGTGGGGGCATCGGTAACATGCCGAACACATGGCGGAGGTGAAGATTCGCAAGCTCGACGACGGCGTGGCCAGAGCACTGCGCACGAGAGCCAGGGAGCGCGGAGTGTCGCTGGAGGAGGAAGCGCGCAGGACCCTGAGCGAGTCGGTGGCGAAGAAGCTCGACGCGTTCGCCCGGCGAGCGGCGGCGAGCCGGGCGGCGACGCGCCGGCCGAAGGGCAAGAGCGCTTCCGACAGCGCCGCTCTCATACGCAAGGACCGGGATGCGTGGGGTTGAGACGGCGAGCCTCGCCGTCGTTGACGCGTCCGTGGCCGTCAAGTGGGTGGTCGACGAGCCCGGAAGCGACACGGCCGCCGCGTTCCTTGCGCGGCCGATCCGGTGGATCGCGCCCCGCCTGATGCTGGTCGAGGCCGCGGCGACGCTGCGTCGGAAGGTCGTGCAACGGGAGCTCCGCGTGACGGGCGCGGCGGCGAGCCTGCGGGCTCTCCTGGACGCCGCCCACGACGGAGTGATCCAGCTGGTCGCGGACGAGCAGCTGGTCGACACGGCGCTCCTCCTCGCGCTCGAGCTGAGTCACAAGCTGCCGGACTGCGTCTACCTCGCGCTGGCCGAGCACGAAGGTTGCTCGCTCTGCACTGCCGACCGACCGCTTGCGCGCCTCGCGCGTTCCCGGCGCGTGGCCGTCCTCGGCGTAGGCGCCGCGGAAGCCTGAGTTTCGGCGTCCGCACCCTAGAACCGGGAGCCTCCGTCCGGCGCCACCTCGATGCGCGCGCCCTCCACGACCACCGGCACCAGGCGGCGCCCACCCGTGAGCTTCAGCAGCTCCGGGATCACCTCGGGGCGCGCCGCGACGTCGATCTCGCGAAACGGGACGCCCCGTGCGACGAGCTCGGCGCGCTTGCGGTCGCACCAGGGACAGCCCGTCCGGGTGTAGAGGACGACCGGCGCGGCGGCAGCCATCAGACCTCGGTCGACGCGACCAGGGTGGCGGCGGCGCTGAACATCCCGCCGAGGCCGTGGCAGATCGCCAGCCGGCAGTCGGGCACCTGGCGGGCGCCGCACTCGCCGCGGAGCTGCCGCACGGCCTCGATCAGCGTGAAGATGCCGTACATCCCGGTGTGCGTGTACGACAGGCCGCCGCCGTTGGTGTTCATCGGGAAGTCGCCGCCGGGCGCAGTCCGCTGGCCGGCGACGAACGGGCCGCCCTCCCCGGGCTGGCAGAAGCCGAGCGCCTCGAGCGCCATGATCGGCACGATCGTGAAGGCGTCGTAGAGCATCGCGACGTCGACGTCGGCGGGACCGACTCCCGCCATCGGGAAGGCGCGCTCGCCCGAGAGGCGCGCCGCGTCCCAGCGTGCGAAGTCGGGCATCTGGCTCACCATCACGTGGGTCGACGCCTCGCCCGTGCCGAGCACGTAGACCGGCCGCTTGGCGAGGTCGCGCGCCCGCTCGGCTGACGTGACCACGACGGCGCCGCCGGCGTCGGTGACGAGGCAGCAGTCGAGGAGGTGGAGCGGCCACGAGATCATGCGCGAGGCGAGCACGTCCTCCACCGTCAACGGGTCACGCATGAGCGCGCGCGGGTTCAAGGCCGCCCACTTGCGGGTCGCGACGGCCACCTCGGCGAGCTGCTCGCTCGCCGTGCCGAACTCGTGCATGTGGCGGGCCGCGGCGAGCGCGTAGCCCGTGGGCGGGCCGGCCAGCCCGAAGGGCGCCTCGAACTGGAGCCGGACCGAATCGGGGCCGAACCGCGTGCCCGGCATGGCGACGCGCGATGCGCCGCTCTCGCCGTGCGTGATGAGCGCCACCTCGCAGATGCCGGCCGCGATGGCCGCCATCGCGTGCTCGACATGCGCGATGAACGAGCAGCCGCCGATCTGCGTGCCGTCGACGTAGCGCGGTCTGAGGCCCATGTACTCGGCGGCCTCCGAGGCCATCCAGAGCCCGGCCGTGAACACCGCGTCGACGTCGTCCTTGCGGAGGCCGGCGTCGGCGAGCGCGTTCCGCGCGGCCTCGGCGTGCAGCGCGAATGCCGACTTGTGCGGCAGCTTCCCCATCTCGTCCGACTCCGCGACGCCGACGATGGCGACGCGGCCGCGCATGCCGCGCCCCTTGGCCGTCATGCGGGAGCGGGCCGGAAGCGCGGCAGCGCCACCTCGGGAGACACGTCGTCGAACACGACCTCGACCGGCATGCCGATCCGCAGGCACGCCGGATCGGGCTCGACGCCCACCAGGTTGGTCATGAGACGGGGCCCCTCCGCGAGCTCGACGATCGCGATGACGTACGGCGTCCCGAGCGGGAAGTCGCGCAGGCCGCGGTGGACGACGGTGAAGGTGTGCAGCGTGCCCCGCCCGCTCGCCCGCACCCACTCGAGGTCGCCGGAGAGGCAGCGGGGGCATGCGGCGCGCGGATAGAAGAAGCAGTGCCCGCAGGTGCAACAGCGCGGCAGCTCGAGCGCGTGCCGACGGGCGGCTTCCCAGTAGGGTCGCGTCTCGGGCGTCGGGACGGGGACCGGGCCGGCGTGCTGGGGCATCGCGGGAGGAACGGGTTGGACTTAGAGGCCGCGTCGGTGTAACGGCGGTGTTTACAGAATGCGCTTCGGCCGGGTCAAGCGGCGTGCGCGGCTGTTCTGGCTGGGATGCGCACTGTCGATCGTCGGGACGATCACCGTCGCCTCGGCCGAGACCGTCATTCCGTGGGACGAGGCCGAGAAGCACGTGGGCGAGGAGGTGGTGGTCGAGGGCCGGATCCTCGGCGTGCGCTGCTCGCAGCTCTCCTGCCTCCTCGCCTTCGACCCGACGCTCAGCCGCTTCACCGCCGTGGTCCAGGCGGAGAGCTTCAAGGACCTCCCGCCCGAGAAGCTGGAGCAGCTCTACAGCGGCAAGCAGGTGCGGATCCGGGGCAAGGTGGTCGAGAACGAGCGCAAGCCCGAGATCGTCCTCCACTCGCCGTCCGACGTCACGCTGACGGCCGGCGAGCGCCGCCGCGACCGCCAGGAGAAGGAGACGCGGCGGGCCCAGGCGGAGGCCGAGACGCTCGAGCGTCTCGCGACGGTGCTCGATCGCCTCGCGGACGTCACCGAGCGTATGGCCGCCGCAGAGGATCGCATGGAGGCCGTGCTCGCGCAGCTCGAGCAGCGCGAGACGGCGCTCGCCCTGGCGCAGGCGAGCCAGGCCCCACCGCCGCCGCCGCCGGCGAGCTACGGCGAGCCGCAGCCGCGCCCGGCCTACGAGGCGCTGCGCACCGTGAAGCGCGGCATGTCGCGCAACGAGGTCCAGCGCCTGATCGGCGACCCGAGCTTCGTGGAGTCGTCGGGCGGCGGCTGGACGACGTGGTACTACGGCTACGGCCGCAGCATCAGCTTCGACGCCCGCGGGCGCGCCACCGCGCTGGTCGGCTTTCCCCCGCCCTGACGCCGGGCGAGGCTTCGCCGAGCCCGGCGCGGGGTCCGGGGGCATCGGAAGCGCGCAGCGCCCGCAGGGCGCGAGCACTGGACGGGCCCCCGGGAGGTGTTAGACCCGCTGGCGGACACGCTCGACGAGCAGCGGCAGGACCTCGCCCGCGGCGCCGTGCAAGGCATGGCGGCAGAGCTGCGTGATCTCCGACTCGTAGGGGTTCACCTCCACGAGGTCGCCGCCGCGCTGGTGGATGGAGACGGGAAACTGGGCCGCCGGGTAGACCGTGGCGGACGTGCCCGCGACGATCATGCAATCGGCGCGCTCCGCCTCCTCGAAGCAGCCCTCGAGCACGTCGGGGGGAATGGGCTCGCCGAACGACACCGTGTCGCTCTTGAGGATGCCGCCGCAATGCGGGCAGCGCGGTGGGAGCTCGGCGAAGTCGATCGCGTCGCGACGGAAGCGGGCGACGCACTCGATGCAGCGCACGAGCGTCGCGTTGCCGTGGATCTCGAGCAGGCGGCGGCTGCCGGCCAGCCCGTGGAGGTTGTCGACGTTCTGGGTGATCGTCGCCTTCAGGACGCCGAGCTCCTCGAGCTCGACGAGGGCCAGATGGCCGGGGTTCGGGCGCGCCTCGGCGAGGGCCTGCCACAGCTCCCGCATGGGTCCCGACGGGCTCAGCCGCTCCTCCCACGCCGCGCGCGGATCGCGCAGGAAGCGCTGGTACCCGTCCATCGGAGGCTCGCCGTGCCTGGTCCAGAGGCCACCCGGCCCGCGAAACGGCGGGATGCCGCTCTCGACGGACAGGCCTGCGCCGGTGAGCGCGACGACGTAGCGCGCGCGGCTGACACACTCGGCCGCCGCGTCGAGAGCGTCGGCGATCGGCTGCATCCCGGAAGCCGTTGAATGTCGCGCCCCTGGCCCGCGCTGTCAAGTTGGTTGACAGTGAACGGGCCGGGGGTATTGGAATGGCCACCATGATCGCCCCGCGGACACCCGTGGCGGGCGTCGTCCTGGCCGGCGGGCGCGCCTCGCGGATGGGCGGGCGCGACAAGGCGTTCGCGGCGGTCGACGGGGAGCCGATCGCCGTGCGCGCGGTCCGCGTTTTTCGGGAGCTCTTCCCGCAGGTACTGATCTCGACGAACCGCCCGGAGCGCTTCCAGGGTCTCGGCGTCGAGACGGTGGCCGACCGCTTCCCCGGGCGCGGACCCCTGGCGGGAATCCACGCCGCCCTCCTCGCCAGCCGTTACCCGCACGTCTTCGTCGCGGCCTGCGACATGCCCGGTCTCGACCCGGACGTGATCCGCTTCCTGCTCGCGCGTGTCGGCCGCGCCGACGCCGTCGTCCCCTGCTGGGAGGGCGACATCGAGCCGCTGCACGCCGTGTACGCCGCCAGTGCGCTGCCCGACATCGAGGCGAGCCTCCGCGCGGGGCGCAACGCGGTGCGCGACGTGCTCCGGTCTTTGCGCGTCGACTACGTGAGCGAAGCGGAGATGCGCGCGGTGCGCGGCGCGGCGCGGAGCCTGACCAACGTCAACACGCCGGAAGAGCTGGCCGCGGTCGGCGGGTGCTTCGACGACGCGTCGTGACGGAGGCCGACGCCGAGCTGGTCGACGTGGTCGACGAGGCGGGCCGACCCGTCGGCGTCGTCACCCGGCGGGAGATGCGCACCCGGCGGCTGCCGCACCGGACGTCCTACGTGCTCGTCTTCAACCGCCGCGGGGAGCTCTTCATCCACCAGCGCACGCTCACCAAGGACGTCTACCCCGGACACTGGGACGTGGCGGTCGGGGGCGTGCTCGCCGCCGGCGAGTCGTTCGCAGCGGGCGCGCGGCGTGAGGTTGCGGAGGAGCTGGGCGTCGAGCGAGCGCTCGAGCCGCTCTTCCCGCTGCGTTACGCCGACGCGCACACCGTCGTGCACGGGATGGTGTACCGCCTGGTCCACGAGGGCCCGTTTCGCCTGCAGCCCGAGGAGATCGTGCGCGGCGAGTTCGTGACGCTCGAGGAGATCGACCGGCGCGCCACCCGCGAGCCCTTCTGCCCCGATGGCCTGGCCGCGCTCGCGGAGTACCGGCGCCGGAGCCCCCGCTAGGCCCCGCGCCCACCCGTCCTTGACACCCTTCTCGGGGCTTTCTTATAAAGCCGCCGCCTTTCACGCGGCATCGGGCGCAGGCCAGCCGGGCCGGGCGAACCGGAGGGTCGATGGCGAAGACGGCGACCGTGCGGCGGCGACTCCGGGTCTCGGCCTGGGCGGGCGCCGCCCTCCTCACGCTCGCGGCCCCCATGGCACGAGCCATCTCCCTCGACGACCGCGGCGAGATGCGGCTCCTCATGCGAGCCTACACCGATGTCCGGATCGGCACCGAGAAGGAAGGGGGCTCGGACGACCCCCTCTCCTTCCCGCGCTCCGCGGCGGGGCACGTCCGCCAGCACCGCTACTTCCTCGAGCTGAAGCTCGACCACGACATCAAGCGCTTCGCCACCACGGGCACCGGCGTCGCCCGGGCGTTCGGCTGGCTCGATCCCGACACCCTCAAGTACAGCCTCCAGTACCGCGGCGAGGGCGAGGGCATCTACGACTACGGGCCACGCGAGTGGAGCGACCAGTTCGCGGAGACCAAGGCGGTGCGGCTCGACCTCCCGCTCATCCGGCTCCCGAACGCGCCGCCGCTCTTGACGCCCGTCCTCCCGGACGCGTTGATCCACCGGCGGATCGCCCTCCTGAGGAGCGTCGCCCGCCAGCGACACCGCTTCTTCCTCGGCTACCTGGACCTCGGCAAGGGGCCCGTCGACATCCGCATCGGCCGTCAGATCCTCGCGTGGGGCGAGACCGACAACTTCCGGCTTCTCGACAACATCAATCCGCTCGACAACAGCTTCGGCGGCTTCTTTTTACCGCTCGACGAGCGACGCCTGCCGCTCGACATGCTGCGCGGGAGCTACCACTTCGGCTCGATCGGCCCGCTCGCCGACACGTTCCTCGAGGGCTTCGCCGCCGTCGGGAACAAGATCTCGCTCCTGCCGCCGATTGCGCCCGGGTCGCCCTGGGTGCCCGGCGGTCTCGGCTTCCCCAACCCGGCGCTTCTCATGGTCCCCGACGTCCCCAACCGGCGGGACATCCGCGCCGGCGCCCGCGTGGTGGCCACGTACCGGGACGTCACCTACACGGTGGCTCACTACTACACGTATCTCGACATACCCGGCGTGCGCTTCCAGATTCCGGGCCAGAACCCGCCGAGGTTCCCGCTTGCCTTCCCGAAGTTCGGCCACGAGATCAACGCGATCGAGCGCTTCCCGCGCGTGCCGATCACAGGCGGCTCGCTCACCTTCCCGGTCCCCCCGTACTACGCGATCGTCCGCTCCGAGGTGGCGTGGCTCCAGGGCGAGCCCATGAACCGCCAGGGACGCGGGAGCAGCGCGGACTCTCAGTGTGGGCCGGGGTCAGCTGCGCCCCAGTGCGGGGGATCGGCGGCCCTCCGCCGCCTCGAGCGCGAGAACAACGTGGACGGCGGCCTCGACCCGTTCGTCTATCCGCGCTTCCTCGACTTGACGCGCAAGGGCCAGATCGCGGGGCGCCTCCTCCAGCTCGACACGTTCAACATGAACCTCGGGCTCGACGTGAACCGCTTCATCCGCTCACTGAACCGGGCCCAGACGTTCTTCTTCAGCACCCAGTTCTTCTACAAGCACGTCTTCGATTCGCCGGGCGATCTCGTCCTCCCGGTGGTCTTCCGGAACATCCCGGTCGACAAGTCAATCCTGGTCGTCGGCACCGGCTGCCGGAACAAGCAGCCGTGCAAGCTCCGCCCCCGACTCTTCCACCTCCAGGACGACCAGTTCCTCCACACGCTGCTCATCACGACCTCCTACTACGGCGGCCGCATCGTCCCCGCCTACACCCTGTTCTACGACTGGCAGGGCGCCATCCTGAACCAGCCCGGCGTCGCCTACGTCCGCGACCCGTTCCGCTTCATCTTCGACTACACGCGCATCGACGGCCCGCCGACGGGGCAGGTCGGCACGCTGCGCGACCGTGACAACGTGCGCTTCCAGGTGGAGTTCGTCTTCTAGCGCATGCCCGCGTGAGAGCTTGCTCGTCGCCGCCGGCCGCGATAGCGTCGCTCGAAATCGTGAATTCACGCAGCGGTAATCGGCCCGCAACACGCCGGTCGTAGAGTCGGGCTCGGATCGACGCTTGGCAGCCAAGCCCACTATCCTGATCGTCGAAGACGAGGCCGACATCCGCGAGCTGGTTCGCTACCACCTCGAGCAGGAGGGCTACGCCGTGGAGGAGGCCGACAGCGGCGAGAAGGCGCTCGAGCGCGCGGCTGCCATCCGGCCGGCGCTCGTCGTCCTCGACCTCATGCTGCCGGGGACCGACGGCCTCGAGGTCTGCCGACGCCTGCGGACCGACGACACGCTCCGCGAGCTGCCCGTGATCATGCTCACCGCCAAGGGCACCGAGGTGGACCGGATCCTCGGCCTCGAGCTGGGCGCCGACGACTACATCACCAAGCCCTTCAGCCCGCGGGAGCTGGTGGCCCGCGTCCGTGCCGTCCTCCGGCGGGCGGCGAGCGTGGCGGGCCCGCCTCACGAGTCCTTCTTGCGCGGCCGCCTGCAGGTCAACTTCGACACCTACGAGGTCGCCGTCGACGGCCGGCCGGTTGCGCTGTCCCTGCGTGAGTTCGAGCTGCTCAAGTTCTTCGTGCAACATCCTCACCGGGTGTACGACCGGCTGCAGCTCCTCGATCTCGTCTGGGGACAGGACGTGCACGTGGAGCCGCGCACCGTGGACGTGCACGTGCGCCGGCTCCGGAAGGTGATCGAGCGGGACGATTCGACTCCGGAGCTGCTGCTGACGGTGCGCGGTGTCGGCTACAAGTTCAACCCGGACGCGCTGGAACCGTAGGCTCGTCCTCCAGTTCCTGGCGCCGACGCTGGTCGCGCTGCTCGGGGCGCTGCTGACGGCGGTGCCGTACGTCGCCCTGACCGTCGAGCGCCACCAGGTGGAGACCCTCGCCGAGCGGCTCTTCGCCGAGGCGCGCCTCGCCGGCGAGGCGCTCCCCTGGTCGAGCGGGGAGGAGCTCGATGCGGCGTGCGCCCGGCTCGCCGCGGACCTGGGCGTCCGCGTCACCGTCATCGCCCGCGAGGGCCGGGTGCTCGGCGAGTCGACCCGCCCCTCGTCCGAGCTGGAGAACCACGCCAACCGGCCCGAGATTCGCGCCGCGCTCGCCACCGGGACGGGCCAGAAGAAGCGCTGGAGCACGACGGTACGCTCGCGACTCCTCTACACGGCCTGGCGACAGGTGCGCGGGGACGACGTTCGCATCGTGCGCCTCGCCCTGCCGCTGACGGCGGTGGCCGCCAACGTCGCGCACCTTCGCCGGCTCCTGGTGGCCGGCCTGATCGCGGGCATCATCTTCGGGCTGGTCGCGGCGCTGGTCCTCTCGCGACGCATGCTGCGACGCGTCCACCGCCTGGTCGCCTTCGCCCGGCGGCTGGCGGCCGGGGAGCGGGCGCCGTACCTCGTTGCCGAGCGCGGCGACGAGCTCGGCGTCCTCGAGGCCCAGCTCGGCGTGATGGCACGCAACGTGGCCACCACCATCGCCGAGCTGCGCGTCGAGCACGAGCGGCTCCAGTCGATCCTGCGCAGCATGGTGGAAGGGGTGCTGGTCACGGACCTGGCCGGGGGCGTCGTCCTCATGAACGAGCGCGCTCGCGAGCTCTTCGAGCTGCCTCGCGAGAGCAGCGGCCGGCGGCTCATCGAGCTGGTTCGCGACCCGCAGGTCGCCGACCTGACCCGCGAGCTCGCGAGCGGCGTCCCCCTCGCCTCGCGCGACCTGACGCTGGCCGGCGGGCAGACGCTCCACGTGAACGCCGCCCCGCTGCGCGACGCCGACGGCCGCCCCTTCGGCTTCGTCCTCGTCCTGCATGACGTCACCGAGCTGCGCCGTCTCGAGGTCGTCCGTCGCGACTTCGTCGCCAACGTGTCGCATGAGCTGCGGACCCCGCTGACGGCAATCAAGGGGTACGCCGAGACGCTGCTCGGTCCCCCGGGCGACGACCGGCCGACCGCGCGCCGCTTCCTGTCCGTGATCGACCGCCACGCCGAACGCCTCGGCCGCCTGATCGACGACCTGCTGACGCTGTCGGATCTGGAGCTCGGGCGGACGCCGCTGCGTCTCGCCGCCGTCGACCTCGTCCCGGTGATCGACGACGTGCTCGCGATCTTCGCCGAGCGCATGAAGCTCGCCGAGCTCGCGGTGACGACGCGGGTGGAGCCCGGGACGCCGCAGGTGCTCGCCGACGCCGACCGCCTGCAGCAGGTCCTGATCAACCTGGTCGACAACGCCATGAAGTACTCGCCGGCGGGCGGCCGCATCGCGATCTCCGCCGGACCGGGGGACGGGGCGCACGCGGACATGGTCGAGATCACGGTCGAGGACACGGGCACCGGCATCCCGGCGGAGGACCTGCCCCGGCTCACCGAGCGCTTCTTCCGCGTCGAGAAGGCGCGGTCGCGGGCGCTCGGCGGCACGGGGCTGGGGCTCGCGATCGTCAAGCACATCGTGCAGGCGCATGACGGGGCGCTCGCGATCGACAGCACGCTCGGCCGCGGCACGACGGTGCGGGTGCTGCTGCCCTCGGCGGCTGCGGCTAGAGGTCCCGCGGCGGCCGGTCGAGATGCCGGATCGAGCGTCCCTTCACCATGAAGATGACCATCTCGGCGATGTTGGTCGCGTGATCGCCGACGCGCTCGAGGTATTTCGAGACGAAGAGCAGGCGCATCGCACGGCTCACCGTGCGCGGATCGTCGGCCATGAACGAGACGAGCTCGCGGAAGAGCTGCTCGTGGAGCTGGTCGATCGTGTCGTCCGCCTCGCAGACCGAGAGCGCGAGCTTCTCGTCCTCCCGTACGAAGGCGTCGAGGCTCCGGTGCAGCATGCCGCGGGCGAGCTCGGCCATGCGGGGAAGGTCGATGGACGGCTTGATCGGCAGCTCGACGGTCAGCTCCTGGGCCCGCTCGGCGATGTGCTCGGCGAGGTCGCCGATGCGCTCGAGGTCGGTGGTGACCTTCAGCGCCGTGGTGATGAGCCGCAGGTCGCGTGCCGCCGGCTGATGCAGCGCGAGCAGCTTGATCGCGAGATCGTCGATCTCGACGTCGAGGCGGTTCACCATGTGATCGCGCGCGATGGTCGCCCGCGCGAGCTCCCGGTCGCGCGTCGTGAGGGCGCGCATCGCCTGCGCGATCTGGTCCTCGACCAGCCCGCCCATCTCGAGCACGCTCGCCCGCAGCTTCTCGAGCTGCAGCTCGTAGGTGCGATCGGTGTGCAGCCGCATCAGCCGAACCGCCCCGTCACGTAGTCCTCGGTCTCCTGCCGGCCGGGATTGGTGAAGATCTGCTCCGTCGGTCCGACCTCGACGAGGCGACCGAGGTAGAAGTAGGCGGTCTCGTCGGAGACGCGCGCCGCCTGCTGCATGTTGTGGGTCACGATGACGATCGTGTACTGCGTCTTGAGCTCGTGGATCAACTCCTCGATCTTGGCGGTGGCGATCGGGTCGAGCGCGGACGCGGGCTCGTCCATGAGGAGCACGTCCGGTTCCACGGCCAGCGCTCGCGCGATGCAGAGCCGCTGCTGCTGGCCGCCGGAGAGGTCGAGCGCCGATCGGTCGAGCCGGTCCTTCACCTCGTCCCAGAGCGCGGCCTGCTGGAGGCTCCGCTCGACGATCCCGCGCAGCTCCACGCGATCGCGCACGCCATGCACGCGCGGCCCGAACGCCACGTTGTCGAAGATCGACTTCGGGAACGGGTTGGACTTCTGGAAGACCATGCCGACGCGGCGCCGCAGCTCGACCGGGTCGACCGCCGGGTCGTAGATCGAGACCCCATCGATCAGCACGCGTCCCTCGATGCGGACGCCGCGGATGTGGTCGTTCATCCGGTTGAGGCAGCGGAGGAACGTCGACTTGCCGCAGCCCGACGGCCCGATGAGCGCCGTCACCCGCCGCTCGCCGATATCGAGCGAGACGTGGTCGAGGGCGACCGTGCCGCCGTAGCGGACGGTCAGCTCACGAACGAGGATCTTGGCAGAGGTCGATTCAGCAGTAGCGAGCGATGAGGAGGCCATTTCCATGATCAGATTACCGTTTGTCCGCGTACGGTCAGCTTTGCGCCGCGCTCCGGTCCCCGAGGGCCAGGCGGGCGATGACGTTTACACCGAGCACGAGCGCGAGGAGCACGAGGGCGGCCGCCCACGCCTGGCGGTGCCAGTCCTCGTAGGGCGCGATCGCATAGGTGAAGATCATGACGGGGAGGGAGGCCGTCGGCTGCAGCCAGCCGGGGCTCCAGAAGCGGTTGCTGAGCGCCGTGAAGAGGAGCGGCGCCGTCTCGCCGGCGACCCGCGCGAGGGAGAGAAGCAACCCGGTCAGGATGCCTCGCATCCCCGCCGGGATGACGACGCGCACGATCGTCACCCACTGGGGCGCACCCAGCGCGAGCGACGCGTCGCGCAGAGAGTCGGGCACCAGGCGGAGGAACTCCTCGGTGGTGCGCAGCGCGACCGGGATCATCAGGAGCCCGAGCGCGACGCCTCCCGCGAGAGTCGAGAAGTGGCCGAACGGCACGACGAGGAGCCCGTACACCGTGATGCCGATCACGATCGAGGGAATGCCGTTCAGGACGTCGGCGGCGTAGCGAACCGCGAACCCCACGGGGCCCCCCTCGTACTCCGCGAGATAGACGCCGCCGAGGAATCCGACCGGCACGCCGACCGCGGCTGCAACGAGCAGCAGCTTCCCGCTGCCGACGAGCGCGTTCGCCATGCCGCCCCCGGGCTCGCCCACCGGAGTCGGGAGGTGCGTGAAGAACTCGAGCGACAGGGCCGCGGCCCCCTGCCAGACGAGATACCCGAGCAGGAAGAGGAGCACGCCGAGCACGCTCGCCGTGGCGGCCACGGTGGCGGCGAACATGACCCGCTCGACGCGGCGCCGCCGCGCGTAGCGGCCATTCGTCGACGTCCGGCGCGACGTCACGCGCGGGCCCGCTCCGCGCCGCGCATGCCGAGGATCAGCAGACGCGCGACGCCGTTGACCACGAGCGTGATCCCGAAGAGCACCAGCCCGATCTCCACCAGCGCCGCCAGGTGCACGTCGGACGCGGCCTCCGCGAACTCGTTCGCCAGGACGGCGGCCATGGTGTGGGCGGGCGCGAAGAGCGACGCCACGATGTCGGGCCGGTTGCCGATCACCATGGTGACCGCCATCGTCTCGCCGAGGGCCCGCGCCAGCGCGAGGAAGGTGGCGCCGAGGATGCCCGAGCGCGCGTAGGGCAGCACGACCTGCCGCACCGTCTCCCAGCGCGTCGCGCCGAGCGCGAGCGCCCCGTCGCGCTGCGCCTGCGGGACGGCGAGCAGCACCTCGCGGCCGACGGCGATGATGAAGGGGACGATCATGACGGCGAGCAGCACGCCGGCCGTGAGCAGCCCGATGCCGTAGACCGGGCCCGCAAAGAGCGGCAGGCCGCCGAGGAGCCGCTCGATCGGCGCACCGACCGAGCGCACGAGCGGCACCAGCACGAAGACCCCGACCAGCCCGTAGACGACGCTCGGCACGGCCACGAGCAGCTCGAGCAGGAAGGTCAGCCCGTCGCCCAGGCGCCGCGGCATGAGCTCCGCGAGGCAGATGGCCGCGCCCAGCCCGAGCGGCGTGGCGATCGCGAGGGCGATGGCCGTCGTGGCGAGCGTCCCGTAGATGAAGGGCAGCGCGCCGAACTTGGAGAACACGGGGTCCCAGACGCCGGTCCAGAGGAAGCTCCACCCGAACGCCCGCCGCGCCGGTGCCGAGCGCACGAACAGCTCGACCGCGATCGTTCCGGTGATGGCCAGGACGGAGAGCGCGAACGCGAGCGCCGTCAGCCGGAAGGCCGTATCGGCCATGCGCCAGCGGGGCGCCAGCCGCCGCGAGGGGGCGCGCTGCACGGCGGCCTCCCGCGTGACGGGACGCGGGGGCTGCGGCCGCGGTACGGCGGGCGTCGCCCGGGACGGCCGCGGCAGGACGACGGGGCGCGCGCCGACGTGCGCGATGGGCGAGGCGGGCGTTCGGCTCATGTCGTTCCGACGCTGATCCGCTCGAGCGCCTGGCGCTCGAGGCCGATCACCGCCTCGGGAAGAGGCGCATACTGGAGGCCCGGCGCGATCTTCTGGCCGTCGGCAAGCATCCAGGCGAGGAACTCCTTCATCGCCCGCCCCTTCTCCGCGTCCTTGATGCGCGTCGGCACGAGGAGCCAGGTGAAGCTGGCGATCGGATACGCGTCGGCCGCGGCGGCGTCGGTGATCGAGACCCGGAAGTCGGGCGGCATGTTGCTCGCCGCGCTCGCCGCCGCGGCGGTGATGCTGTCGAGGCTCGCCTGCACGAAGCGGCCGCCCCGGTTCTTCACCGCGCCAACGGGAAGCTTGTTCTGGACGGCGTAGACCAGCTCGACGTAGCCGATCGTGTTCGGCGTCTGCTTCACCAGGCCGGTCACGCCTTCGTTCCCCTTGCCACCGATGCCGACGGGCCAGTTGACGGCCGTTCCCTTGCCCACGGAAGAGGACCACTCGGGGCTCACCTTCGTGAGGTAGTCGGTGAAGACGTAGGTGGTTCCGCTGCCGTCCGAGCGGTGGACGGGCACGATCGCCTGCCCCGGCAGCTTCACCCCCGGGTTCGCCTCGGCGAGCACGGCATCGTCCCAGCGGGTGATCTTGCCGAGGAAGATGCCGGCCAGGGCCTCGGGCGTGAAGCGGAGCGCCTCGATGCCCGCCAGGTTGAAGGTCGGGACGACCGCTCCGAGGACGGTCGGCAGGTGGAGGATCGGCACCTTGGTGGCCGCGAGCTGCTCGTCGGTCATCGGACCGTCCGAGGCGCCGAAGTCGACCGTCCCGTCGGTGACCTGCCGGATGCCGCCGCCGCTGCCGATCGACTGGTAGTTGATCTGCACGTCGGGGTTGCGCTTGTGGAACTCGTCGAACCACTTCGAGTAGATCGGATAGGGGAACGTGGCGCCCGCGCCGTTCACCAGGACGGCGCCGCGCGCCGCCTGCAGGGCCACGCCGGCGATGCTCAGCACGACGGCGAATGTCAGGCTCCACCTTCTCATACGTCTCCTCCCACATTCGTTATGAGGGGCACCGCTCCAGCTTACCAGCCGATCGGTTACGGGCCCGTGACGGGACGGTGAAGAGATGTCCCGCCAGCGCTTTTTGTGACGATCCGGTTACATGCCAAGGAAGAATTCGTGAATCTCGACTACGGCCGGGCGCATCCGCTCGACAGGACCGCAAAGGTCTTCCATCGTCAGACGACAAATCACGAGTGCGGAGGTGGGATGAAGCAGGGATTCGTGTTGGTCGTCGTGCTCGCGGCGAGCCTCGTCCGCCCCTTCGGGCGGGCAGCGGCGGAAACGCCGACTGAGAAGCGGCTCCGGCTGCTCGAGGAGAAGCTCCGACAGGCGGAGGACGAGATCCACGAGCTGAAGGGCCAGATCCAGCAGCAGAAGGCGATCGGCCAGGCGACGCAGCGCCAGGCGGAGCAGGCCGAGGAGCAGGCGAAGACGGCCACCGCGGCCACGCAGAAGGGTGTCGAGCTGCCGGACTGGCTCAAGCGTACGGCGGTCTTCGGCGACGTCCGCGCCCGACACGAGGGCTTCTACCACCAGCCGCACAAGAAGGGGGAGCTGATCGGCGCGCGCAACCGCGACCGCATCCGTGCCCGGCTCGGCTTCAGGTTCACCTTCAGCGACGAGCTGTCGGCCACGATTCGCGGGGCGAGCGGCGACCCCGACAACCCGGTCTCGACCAACGAGACGCTCACCGGGAACTTCAACCGCAAGCACTTCAACCTCGACTGGGCGTACCTCACCTTCGCGCCCGGCGCGACCTTCGGCATGCGTCCGGGAGTCCTGTCGATCAACGTCGGCAAGTTCCCCAACCCGATCTTCCGCGTCGGCCCCGCCCTCATCGGGCAACTCGTGTTCGACGACGACCTCTCGCCGGAGGGTGCGAGCGAGACCGTGTCGCTGCTCGCTAAGCCGGTCGGCGCCCTGGACCAGGTGAGGATTCACGCCCTCCAGTGGACCTTCAACGAGATCGCCAACAAGGAGGACGGCTGGATGTTCGGCGGGCAGGTGAACCCCGCCATGCATTTCGGCAGCCTGCAGCTCGAGGCGGGACTCGGACAGTTCTGGTGGCTCAACGCGGACCAGATCGCCCAGGCGCTCAACACGAACAAGTCGCTCAGCAACACGAACCTCGTGGACAAGGACGCGAAGGGCATGATCACGGGCTACACCGGTGCGTTCAACATCTCGAACGCCTCCCTGTCGGCGACCTTGCCGAACCTGATCGGCACCCAGCCGCTGCAAGCCTTCGCCGACTACGCGTACAACTGGGAGGCGGCGACGGACGACGCGCACGGCATCATGGCCGGCCTGCGCCTCGGACAGACGAAGACGAGGGGCGACTGGGCCGTCACCGGCTTCTGGGAGCACCTCGGCCAGGAGGCCGTCATCTCGTCCTTCACGTACGACGATTTCGGGCGCGGCGGGACGAACGTCGAGGGTCCGGTCGCCCAGCTCGAGTACCAGCTCCTGAACCCGCTCACGCTCGCCGTCCGGAGCCACTTCGTGAACTTCATCAACCGGCCGACGGGCATGACGAACCCGACGCTCACGCGCCTGCAGCTCGACGCGCAGGTCAAGTTCTAGCGCTGCCCGCCCATCGGGATCGACTGCTCGAGCGGGCCGCCGCCGACGCCGCGGTAAACGTCGATGGCATGGGCCTCGATCCAGTCGACCTCGCTCCCGACGGCAATCGCCGCCGCGACCGCGAGGCCGGGCGGGAAATCGGAGGGCAGGACACCGTCATAGATGCGCGGCGCCGGCTGGTACGGCCCGATGCGCACGCGGAGCCAGCCGGCCGGCTTGCCTGCCGCGTCGCGCACCTCGGCGCGGTAGGTGCCGCGGACGTCGAGGACCGTCTGGGCCGTACGCGTGAGCACCGCAGGGCCGCCGCCGGGCGAGGTCCGCTCGAGCACGTCGGTGCGGAGCGCGGCTCCGCCGGCCGGGCGGAGCGACAGCCGGATGGCGCCGTCGTCGCGGCTCGCGTCGACGGTCCCGAGGAGCGGCGCGCTGCGTGAGGGCGACGCCCGCACCTCGACCTCGCCCGGCGCCCCGAGCCAGAGCGCCGAGATCGTCTCGCCGTCGCGGCGGAGGACGAACGTCGCCCCGCCGGGACGGCGGAGCCACCCCGGCGGTGTCGCCACGGCGGCGCCGTCTCCGGGCAGGCGGTCGACGACCATGCGCCCGTGCTCGTCATGGGCCGCGAAGGTGACGTCGGGATCGACCGGCACGTGGGGCGGGTGAAGCGCACAGCCGACGGCCGCGACGAGAGCGAGCAGGGTGTTGCGAGCCGGCGGCATCGTTCGCCGTTAGCCGATCGGGTGTGGGGCTGTCCAGCAGAGCCCTCGACCAACACCTCCCGTTGCCGCAGGAGCGCGACTACCCGGTCAGCCGGCCAGTTATGGACAACCAGCGTCGTTTCTGCCACGGGCCTGTTGTAGACGAGGGAGGCGAGCGGGGATGACGTCGACCAACTCACGCCGACCGCGGAGGTGGGAATGAAGCAATCATTCGTGTTCGTCGTTGTGCTCGCGGCGAGCCTCGTCCGCCCCTCCGGGCGGGCCGCGGCGGAAACGCCGACTGAGAAGCGGCTCCGGCTCCTCGAAGAGAAGCTCCGACAGGCGGAGGAGGAGATCCGCGAGCTGAAGGGGCAGGTCCAGCAGCAGAAGGCGATCGGCCAGGCCACGCAGAAACAAGTCGAGCAGACCGCCGAGGAGGCCAAGACCGCGGCGGCCGAGGCCAAGAAGGGGGTTGAGCTCCCGGATTGGACGAAGCGGACGACGATCTTCGGCGACGTCCGCACCCGGCACGAGGGTTTCTACCACCAGCCGCACACGAAGACGCAGGTCGTCACGGCCCGCAATCGGGAGCGCCTGCGGGCGCGGCTCGGGGTGCGGGTCGCCTTCAGCGACGAGGTGTCCGCGACCATCCGGGGCGCCTCGGGCGATCCCAACAACCCGATCTCGCCCAACGAGGACCTCGGCGGGAATTTCACCCGGAAGCACTTCAACCTCGACTGGGCCTACCTCACCTTCGCCCCGGGGGCGAGCTTCGGGATCCGGCCCGGCGCGGCGAGCATCACCCTCGGCAAGTTCCCGAACCCGATCTTCCGGGTGGGCGAGATGGTGTTCGACGAGGACCTCTCGCCCGAGGGTGCGAGCGAGACCTTCCAGCTCCTCGACAAGCCGATGGGCGCGCTCGATCAGGTCAAGGTGCACGGCCTCCAGTGGACCTTCACGGAGATCTCCAACAACGAGGACGGCTGGATGTTCGGCGGGCAGGTGAATCCCACCCTGCACTTCGGCAACGTCCAGCTCGAGGGGGGCGTCGGTCAGTTCTGGTGGTTGAACTCCGACCTGATCGCCCAGGCGCTCAGCCGCAACACGACGGCGTTCACGGCGGCGGGCTTGCCGGTCCCAAACTCGAGTTTCAACAGCTCCCTCACCAACACGAATCTCCTCGAGACCCAGACCATCCAGCCCCCGACGCCGGCGGGCGGCAAGAAGCCGGCGGCGTTCACGGCGATCACGGGCTATCTCAGCGGCTTCAACCAGTCGAGTGCGACCATCGCCGCCACCATACCCCACGTGGTGCTGAACCAGCCGCTGCGCCTGTTCGGCGACTACATCTACAACTGGCAAGCCGCGACCGACGATGCGCACGGGTGGCAGGCGGGCGTGCGGCTCGGTCAGCCCAAGGTGAGAGGTGATTGGTCGATCTACGGGCTCTACGAGCACATCGGGCAGGAAGCCGCGATCTCGGCGTTCACCTACAGCGACTTCGGCAGCGGCGGGACGAACCTCGAGGGTCCCGTCGTGGGAGCCGAGTACCAGCTCCTGAACCCGCTCACGGTGAGCGTGCGGAACCACTTCACGAACTTCATCAACCGGCCCGCCGGCATGACGAACCCCACCCTCAGCCGGCTGCAGCTCGACGCCCTGGTGAAGTTCTAGAACGTTCAGCGCGTCGCGGGGATCGAGCGCTCGAGCGGCGCGCTGCCGGCGCCGCGGTACACGTTGAGGACGTGGTCCTCGATCCAGTCGATCTCCGCGTTGAGCGCCGCGGCGGCGGCCACCGCGAGCTCCGGAGAGAGCGAGCCCGGGAGGACACCGTCGAAGATCCGCGGTGAGGGCAGGTAGGGTCCGACGCGGACTCTCAGCGAGCCGACGCGGACGCCGCCCGCGTCCCGCACCGCCGTCTCGTACTTGCCGCGCACGTCGAGGACGGTCTGCGCGATGCGCGTCAGCCTGTCGGGCCCGATGCCCGGGCCCGCGCGCGCGAAGACGTCGGTTCGAAACGGCGGGCCGCCGTCGGCCTGCAGCGTCAACCGGATCGCTCCGTCCTCCCAGCTCGGGGTGATCTCGGCGACCACGGGGGACGTCTCCGACGAGGTGCGCCGGACGACGACCCGCTCGCCCGACAGCCAGAACGCGGCCACCCTCTCGCCGTCCGCGTCGAGCACGAAAGTCGGCTCGCCGGGGAGGCGAATCCAGCCCGCGGGCCCGAGCGTCGCCGTCCGCCCGCCCGCGAGGCGATCGATCACCAGCCCCCGGTGCTCCTGATGCGCCGCGAAGGTGGCGTCGGGCTCGACGGCGATGTGCGGCGGAGCGAGCGCGCAGGCGGCGGTCGCGGTCGCAAGCGCGAGCAGCAGGCGGCTCCGGCGAGGCATCTTCTTGGCCCCGTTGCTCGGTGACTCTATCAACGTTGCGCCGGCCGGACGAGAACGCGTTCGCCCGCTCGGGCCAGCAGCTCGTACGGTCCGGGGACGATCGCCGCCTCGTCGGCCGGTCCCGGGACATCGTCTGCGACGAGCAGGGCGTTGCCGCCTCGCCAGGCGCGCTCCAGCTCGGTCCGCGGCACGAAGAGCCGCTCGGTGCGGCCGGCGAGGAAGGTCGGCGGCGACCAGCCGGGCGGGGCGAGGAGGGCGACGTAGCGCCCGGTGTAGTAGTCCAGGCCGCCGCAGAGCTGGTACTCGTCGGAGGCCCGAAAGAAGATCGTGGTGCCGTCATCGATCGCACGCGCGAACGGGCGCCAGGAGAAGAGCGGCTCGACCCGCTCGCGGGCGATCTCGGCGAGGCCGAAGACCACCGCCGCGGTCGCCGCCCCGACGACGAGCGCCGGCCGGGCGCGCCGGATGGCGATCAGCACGGCGAACACGCTGAGCCCCGCCGCGAGCACGAGCGCGGTCGGCTTCACCAGCCGGTCCAGCCCGTATCCGGCGAGCGTCGGATCGAGCTCGCGGATGATCCCCGCAGGCTCCCGCGCCGCGAGCACGAGCGCGAGGCCGGCGACGGCGGCCGGCGGCACGACAAGCCACCGGCGGCTGACGCGGCTGCGGCCCGCTGCTGTCTCGGCCACGAGGTCGCCCACGAGGAGGGCGACGGCCGGAAGCGCAGGCAGCGAGTAGTGCTCGAGCCTGCCGGACGCGAGCGAGAAGAGCACGAGCACGCTCGCGATCCAGGCCAGCACCAAGCCGCGCTCTGCCCGCCGGTCCCGGGCCTGCCAGCCGTGGATCAGCGCGGCGGGAAGGAGGAGGCCCCACGGAAGCGTCCGCAGCGAGAACATCGCCCAGAAGAAGGTGAGCGAGTCCGGAATCGAGTCGCGTGGCAGCTTGGCGTCGAAGAAGGCGAGGAGGTGCTGGTTCACGACGTAGTCCCAGAGAAAGCCCGGATTGCGCAGCGCCGCCGCGACGTGCCAGGGGAGCGCCAGCGCGGCGACGACGGCGATGCCGAGCGGCACGCGGAGCGCCCGCAGCCGGGCGCCGACTGTCCGCGGCCCGAGCTCGCCGCCGACCAGCTCGGCAAGCGCGATCGCCGCGCCCGGCAGCACGAGCGCGAGAAGCCCCTTGCCGAGCACACCGAGCGCGACCGCCGTCCACAGGCCGAGCGCCGCCGCCCGGCCGCCACCACGGCAGAGGCGAACGTAGCACCAGAGCGTGGTGCTGACCGCCAGGACGAGGAGCATGTCGGCACGGAGCAGCCGCGCCTCGAGCAGGAAGCCCTCCATCGTGGCCAGGACGACTGCCGCTGCCAGCCCGGCACCTTCGCCGAAGAGGTCCATCCCGAGGCCGCCCGTCACCAGCACGGTGCCGAGCGCGGCGAGCGTCGGCCCGACGCGGGCGAGCTCCGTCGGCCCGGCGAGGGCCATGACGCTTGCCGCGAGCCAGTACGCGAGCGGCGGCTTGGTGAGGAAGGGCTCGCCGTTCATTCGGGGCGTGACCCAGTCACCGGTGAGCACCATCTCGCGGGCCGGCTCGGCGTACATCCCCTCGGTGTCCGAGAAGCCGGGCCGCCCGAGTCGCCAGGCAAAGAGCGGGGCCGCGAGGGCGACGACGAGCAGGAGCCGCCGCTTCATCCGCCCAGGTATGCCCCCGCCCACAGCTCGAACATGAGCAGCGTCCAGAGCTCCTTGCGATGGTTTGCCACGCCGCGCAGGTGGCGGTCGAGGAGGGCGGAGACGTACGGCGGGTCGAAGAGCCCTTGCCGGCGCAGGCGCCCTGGCTCGAGGAGCTCGACGGCCAGCTGGCGCAGCGGGCCCCGCAGCCAGGCGCCGGTCGGCACGCCGAACCCGTGCTTCGGGCGACGCCGGATGCGCGCGGGGAGAAGCGAGCGGGCCGCCCGGCGCAGCAAGGGCTTCGTCCGCCAGAGGCCGCGGCGCAGCACGGCGGGGAGGCGGAGCGCGTACTCCGCGACAGCCCGGTCGAGGAACGGCGCACGGACCTCGAGCGCCACCGACATGGACGCCCGGTCGGCCTGCACCAGGTTGTCGTCGGCGAGGTAGAAAAGGAGGTCGAGGGCGGTCGCCACGTCGCTCGCCGTCTCCGGCCCCCAGGCCGCCACGGCCTCGCGCGCCGTGGCGTAGGGGTCGGCGAGCCGTGCCTCGCGCTGCGCCTCCGCCGCCAAGAGACGCGCCTGCCCCTCGGGCGGGAAGCTGCCCATCCAGCGGAGGTGGCGCTCGATGGCCGGCCGGGCCGCGTCGCGCAGGAAGCGGCGGAGCGCGAAGTCGAAGCTCAGGTAACGATGCGAGGTCGGCAGCCACTCGGCGGCGGCGGCGACGGCGCGTCGGGCCAGGCGCGGCAGGCGACCATAGGCCTCGGCGGCTCGATGCGCGGTCTGGGTCGGGTAGCCGCAGAAGAGCTCGTCCCCGCCGTCGCCGGAGAGCACGACGGTCACCTGCTCCCGCGCGAGGCGCGACAGCATGACGGCCGGCAAGCTGCTCGCATCGGCAAAGGGCTCGTCGAAGACGCGCGCGACCTCGGGGAGGAGCGCGGCCGCGTCCTCGCCCCGAACGACCGTCTCGTGGTGCTCGGTGCCGAACCTCCGCGCCGCCGCCGCCGCGTAGCGGCGCTCGTCGTACGTCGGCTCGTCGAAGCCGATGGCGAAGGTCTTGACCGGCGCGGAGGACGCCTCCGCGGCGAGCGCCGTCACCAGGCTCGAGTCGATACCGCCCGAGAGGAGACAGCCCCACGGGACGTCGCACAGGACGCGGGACGCGACCGAGCGGCGGAGCCGCCCGACCACCTCTTCCGCCGCCTCGGGCGCCGGAGGGGCCGGCCCGGTCGGCCGCGGGGGCGCCCAGTACCTGTCGATCGTCTCCGTCCCGTCGGCCTCGACCGTCATGTAGTGCGCAGGTGGCAGCTTCCGGACGGCGCGGAAGATCGCGTCGGGGGCCGGCACGTACTCGTGGGCCAGGTAGTGGACGAGCGCCCGCGAATCGAGCTCGCGGGACACGTCGGGGTGAACGAGGAGCGCCTTCAGCTCCGAGGCGAGGAGAAACGCGTGCGGGAGTCGTGCGTAGTAGAGCGGCTTCTCCCCGAAGCGATCGCGAGCCAGGACGAGGCGCCGCCGCGGCCCGTCCCAGAGCGCGAAGGCGAACATGCCTTCGAGCCGGTCGAGGCAGGCAGGGCCGTCATCCTCGTAGGCGTGGAGGATGACCTCGGTGTCGGTGCGGCTCGCGAACCGGTGGCCACCCGCCAGGAGGGCACGGCGCACGGCGTCGGCATTGTAGATCTCGCCGTTCGCGACCAGCCGGATGCCGCCATCCTCGTTTGCCAGCGGCTGCTGCCCCGTCGCCAGGTCGACCACCCGCAGCCGCTGCGCGGCGAGACCGATCGGTCCCTCGACCCAGAGTCCCCGCTCATCAGGCCCGCGGTGCGCGATGGCCTGGGCCATGCGGTCGAGGAGCGCACGCGAGACGGAGCCCGCCCCGCCGACCTCGAGGATCGCGACGATGCCGCACATGTGGAGGTCCGCAGTCGAGCGGGGGCTACGCTCGAGCGCCGCTGTATTACACGACGCAGGAGAGCGCAAACGCGGTCCTTGCCGTTGACACTCAAAAGGCGTCCCGGTTAAAGGCGCGAGTGAATGTTTGCTCATGAGCGGCCCCCCATCGAGCGGGCCGCGCTCCAGCTCTCCGGCGTGATGCGCCGCCTCGTCCCGTCGCTCCTCGGCGCGCTCGCTGCCACGACCATCGCATCGGCCGCGGGCGCGCCCGTGTCGCTGCGCGAGGTGCGCCAGAGCCTGTTCGGCACCTGCTTCCCGACCGAGCGCGACGGCTGGATGGTCGGCGAGCTCGGCCGCATCTTCCACACCGGCGACGGGGGTACCACGTGGGAGCGGCAGGACGCGGGCACCAAGCGGCCGTTCCTCGCGATCGCCTGCCTCGATGCCCGCACCGCCTGGATCGCCGGCAAGGAAGGCATCGTCTACGGGACGACGGACGGCGGCGCGAGCTGGATCCCGGCGACGACGGGCTCCACGCGGCACGTCTTCGGCCTCGCCTTCGCCAATCCCGAGCGCGGGCACGGCGTCGGCGACTACGGCACGATGATCCACACCGAGGACGCCGGGCGGCACTGGACGGTGTCGCAGGTCCCGCCCGACGTCGTCTTGCCCGAGAGCGCGCTCGACACCGGCGTCGACCCGGGCGACGTGAACCTCTACGCCGCCTCGTACGGCGACCCCGACCACCTCTGGGTGGCGGGCGAGTTCGGCACCATCATGGCGAGCGACGACGGCGGCCGCACCTTCCACCAGCAGCACGCCCCGATCGAGAGCACGCTGTTCGGCATCTACTTCGCCGACGCCCGCCGCGGCTGGGCGGTCGGCATCGACGCCGTCATCCTCCACACCGAGGACGGAGGCGCCACCTGGCAGATGCAGGCGCCGCCGGTCCGGCAGCAGAGCTTCTACGACGTCTTCGTGCGCGCGCCGTACGGCTGGATCGTCGGCAGCGCCGGCACCGTGCTCAGGAGCACGGACGGCGGCGCCACGTGGACGGCCGAGCCGGTGCCGATCGAGCTCGCCGCCAACTGGATCCGCTCGGTGTGGATTGCACCGGGGGGTCATGGCTTCGCGGTCGGCGCCGAGGGCCTCGTCTTCGGCATCGACGGCGCCGCGCTCCGGCGCCTCCAGGGCACGGGGCCGACGAGGGCCCTATGATCCCGAAGCGCTGGATCGCGGCCTACCTCCGCTTCCTCCTGCGGAACCGCCTCGCCGTCTCGGTGGTGGTCGCCGTCATGACGGTCTTCTTCGCCGCCGAGCTCCGCTACATCAAGGTGGTCCCCCAGTTCCTCGACTTCTATCCCGGCCCGAGCCGCGTGCGCGTCTTCGGTCACGAGTACACGTGGCGGAAGGGCCACCCCTACATCAACATCTACAACACGTTCCGCCGGATGTTCGGGAGCGCGAACATCCTGACCGTGATCCTCGAGGTCAAGCACGGCGACGTCTACAACCCGACCACCCTCCAGAAGCTCGACACGATCACCAAGCGCATCGTCGAGACCAAGGGCGTCGTCCCCTACCAGGTGCTCTCCATCGCCCACCCGAAGATGAAGAGCATCACGACTTACGCCGGCGCGATCCAGATCCGCGAGGTCTTCTATCCCGGCGTGCCGCAGACGCAGGACGACGCCAACCGCGTCAAGTTCGCCGTCTACTCGACCAAGGGCATCCGGGGTCTCTACGTCTCGCAGGACGACACGGCCGTCCTCGTGCACGCGGGTTTCTGGGAGGAGGAGCTCGACTTCCGCTACCTCTACGACCGCATGATGGAGCTCAAGCGCGACGTCGAGGACGCAAACCACACCGTCTACATCACCGGCTTCCCCTGGCTCTACACGACGATCCAGCGCTACGTCCCGCAGGTCTCGCAGGTCTTCGTGCTGACCGTCGCCGCGCTCGCCTTCCTGCTCTGGAACTACTTCCGCACCTGGACCGGCATCTGGGTGCCGATGTTCTCGGGCCTCCTCTCCGGCATCTGGGCGCTCGCCTTCGGCCCGCTCCTCGGCCTCAACCTCGATCCGCTCGTCCTGGTGATCCCGATCTTCCTCACCGCACGCGCGCTCTCCCATTCCGTCCAGTCGATGGACCGCTACCACGAGGAGTACCACCGGCTGGGCGACAAGCACGCCGCCATCGTGGAGTCCTACTCGCACCTCTTCCCGCCCGCGATCGCGTCGATCCTGGCCGACGGCTTCGCGATCCTGGTGGTCGCGATCGCGCCCATCCCGCTCATCCAGAAGGTGGCCGTCTTCTCGAGCTTCTGGGTGATCTCGATCTTCGTGAGCGTGGTGACGCTTCACCCGATCATCCTCTCGGTGATCAATCCGCCGGGCATGCACGTGAGGCGCTACCCCAGGTGGCTCCGCTGGCTGGGGCACGGGCTGCTGATCGCCGGCGGCGCGCTCTTCGCGCTCTTCGCGCTGCGCATCGCCCTCGAGCTCCTCGGTCCCGTGAAGACCGCCGTCACGCTCGTGCTCTGCGTCGGGCTGTACGCCTTCCACGAGCAGATCTACAAAGGCGTCACCGACGCGGTGATCGCGGCGAGCGCCGGCCGGCGGCGCTGGGCGGTCGCCGGGCTGTCGATCGCCCTGTACATCTTCTGCCCGCAGTGGGGCTGGCGGCTCAAGGTCGGCGACATGACGCCCGGCGCCGCCCTCCTCTTCCCCGAGCATCCCTACAACGTCGCTTACGCCAAGCTGAACGACAAGTTCCTGGGCGCGAGCCAGCTCGTCGTCATCGCCGACACCGGCAAGGAGAACGGCATGAAGGACGTCGGCGCGCTCACCACGATGGAGGAGTTCGCCGACCACATGGAGACCGTGCCCGGCGCCGGCGCGTCGGTCACCATCATCGACATCGTGAAGCAGCTCTCGCGCCTCTTCCACGAGGGCGAGCCCAAGTGGGCCTTCGTGCCCGACCGGCAGAAGTACATCGCCGAGCTGTTCTACCAGTTCACCCAGTCCGCGCAGGCGGGCGACCTCGACCGCTTCCTCTCCGCCGACGCGCGCTATGGCACCGTCATCACGCTCTTCCGCGGCTACTCGCACGACGTCATCATGAACGCCATCGAGAGCGGCAAGCAGTGGGCCGCCGAGCACGGCGGCGAGAACGTGCGGTTCCTGTTCGCGGGCGGGCTCTTCGGGGTGCTCGCGGCGGTGAACGAGGCCGTCGAGCACTCCTACTGGCTGAACCTCGCGCTCATCATGGGCGTCGTCGCCGCCTGCCTCTACTTCACCTACGGGTCGCTGGTCGCCACCCTCATCCTGATGATCCCGGTCGTGCTCTCGCAGCTCGCGTGCGAGGCGTTCATGTACATCTGGCGCATCGACCTGAACGTCAACTCGCTGCCCATCGCCGCCGCCGGCGCCGGGGTGGGCGTCGACTACGGCATCTACCACTTCAGCCGCATGATCGACGCCTTCGACGAGGGACGGAACATCGAGCAGGCGGTGGACTACGCGACCGCGACGACCGGCAAGGCGATCATCTTCACCGCCACCACGATGGTGGCGGGCACCATCTTCTGGTGGTTCTCGGCCCTCAAGTTCCAGGCCGAGATGGGCCTCCTGCTGGCGCTGCTCATGCTGTTCAACACCTTCGGCGGTCTCGTCATCGTGCCGGCCTGGGTGAAGATCCTGAACCCTCGCTTCCTGACCGAGCGGCGGCGCGGGGTCGAGCGGGTCCCCGAGCGGCTGGCCGTCGGGTGATCGTCGCCGAGCAGCTGACCAAGCGCTTCGGCGCTCGCACCGCCGCCGACCGCGTGTCCTTCACGGTCGAGCGCGGCGAGGTGGTGGGCCTCCTCGGCCCGAACGGCGCCGGCAAGACGACGGTGATCCGGCTCCTCGCCGGCGTTTTCCCGCCGACCTCTGGCCAGGCGCTGGTCGACGACCTCGACGTGGTCGCGAGCCCCCTCGCCGCGCGCCGGCGGCTCGGCTACGCGCCCGAGCGGCCGGCCCTGCACCGGGAGATGACGGTGGCCGGCTTCCTCGAGTTCGTCGCCGGCATGAAGGACGCCGGGGGCCGGCGCGCGCGACGCGCCGCGGCCGCGGCGGCGATCGAGCGCGCGGCGCTCCGCGACGTCGGCGACGAGCGGATCGGCACGCTGTCGAAGGGCTACCACCAGCGCGTCGGCCTCGCGCAGGCCCTGGTGGGCGACCCGCCGATCCTCCTCCTCGACGAGCCGACCGGCGGCCTCGACCCCGCGCGCTCGGTCGAGACGCGCCGATTGATCCGCGCCCTCGCCGAAGAGCATGCCGTGCTGGTCTCGAGCCATGCGCTCGCGGAGGTGGAAGGTCTCTGCGACCGGGTCGTCATCCTGCACCGCGGCCGCGTGCTCGCCGCCGACCGGCCTGCAGGGCTCGCGGCGCGGCTCCGTCAGACCTCGCGCATCGAGGTGGAAGCGGCGGCGCCGGGGGACGCGCTCGCGGCGGCGCTCGCCGCCGTGCCGGGTGTGCGACACGTCGACCTGGTGGCGCGCGCGAACGGTCACGCGCGCTGCCGGGTCGAGGTCGAGCCGGGCGAGGACGTGCGCGCTCGCCTGGCGGCCGACGTCACGGGGCGCGGCTGGGGCCTCCTGGCGCTCGCGCCGCTCGAGACGTCGCTCGAGGAGGCGTTCCTGGCGCTCGTGGGGCCAGAGAGGTGAGAAAGACGCTCCTCATCTGCCGCCGCGAGCTCGCGGCGCTGTTCGGGGGCCCGCTCGCCTACGGGCTGGCCGCCGTCTTCGTCCTCCTCACCGGCTACTTCTTCTACAGCGACCTCGTCTTCTTCGTGCTCTTCGGCGGCGCCAGCCTGCCGGCGGGTCTCTGGCGCTTCGTGTTCCTCGACTACCGGCTGGTGGCGCTGCTCGTGCTGCCGCTGCTCAGCATGCGGCTCCTGGCCGAGGAGCGGAAGCTCGGCACGCTCGAGCTCCTCTGGACCTATCCGGTACGCGACCGGGAGGTGCTCGCGGGCAAGTTCCTCGCCGCGCTCCTCGTCTACCTCGCCCTGCTCGCGCTCACCGTCTCGGGACCCATCGTCCTCTACGTGCTCCACCCCTTCGCGCCGGGCCCCGTGCTCGCCGGCTACGTGGGCCTCGTGCTGCTCGGCACGGCCTTTCTCGCCTGCGGCACGGCGGCGTCCGCCGTCACCGAGAACCAGGTGGTGGCCGCGATGCTCACCTACGGCGTGCTCGTCTTCAGCTGGTTCGTGTCGTGGAACGAGGCGGCCGTCGGCGAGACGGTGGCGCCGCTCCTCCTCCAGCTCTCGCTCTTCGATCGCTTTTACGGCTTCGCGCAGGGCGTCATCGACAGCCGGGACGTCGTCTACCTCGTCGCGTTGACGACGCTCTTCCTGTTTCTTGCCGCGCGGGCGCTCGGCACGCGCACCTGGCGGGGAGTGGCGTGAGCCGGCCGCGTTTGTTGCTCGGCGTGCAGATCGCGACCGTCGTCGCGATCCTCGCCTGCGTGGTCGCGCTGGCGGCGTTGCATCCCCACCGGCTCGACCTGACCCCCGAGCGGCGCTTCACCCTGTCCGCCCACACCCGCGAAGTGCTCGCGCGCCTGCACGACGACGTGCGCATCACCGCCTTCTACTCGAGCCAGGAGGGCGTCATCCGCCGGGAGATGGCGGACCTGCTGGCGCTCTATCAGGAGGCGCAGCCGCACATTGCCGTCCGCCTCCTCGACCTCGACCGGAGCCCCGGCCTGTCCCAGCGCCTCGGCGTCAGCTCCTACAACACGGCGGTGGTGGAAGCGGGCGAGCGGCGCGAGCGGCTCGACCTCGTGACCGAGGAGACCTTGACCGCCACGCTGCTCGACGTCGCCGGCACGCCGCCCGTCGTCACCTACTTCGTCGTGGGTCACGGCGAGCGCGACCCGCGCGACGGCGACGAGCGGCGCGGCGCGTCCGAGGCGGCGCGCGCGCTCGCCGCCGAGGGCTTCCAGGTGCGCGCGCTCGAGGGCGCGGCGGAGATCCCGGCCGACGCCGGCCTCCTGGTCGTCGCCGGCGCGACGCGCGAGCTGCCGCGCGCCGAGACCGACACGCTGGCGGCGTATCTCGGGAGGGGGGGCCGCGCGCTCGTCCTCTGCGATCCCGGCACGCCGGCATCGGTGGCCGGGCTGCTCGAGCGCTTCGGGATCGAGCTGGCGCTCGACGTCGTGGTCGACGAGCAGGCGCGTCTCTTCGGCACCGACGGCCTCTCGGCCCGGGTCGCGTACCTGAACCAGGCACTCATCCCGACGCCGCTCGACGCCCAGGCGCTCCTCCCGGTGGCGCAGACCCTCCGGCTCGCCGACCCGGCGCCGGCCGGCGTCCGCACCGACTATCTCGCGATGACGGGCGAAACGGCCTGGGCCGACGTGGATCGGCGGGCGCTCCACGACGGCCACGCGGTCTTCCGTCCCGACCACGACCGCCGCGGCCCGCTGCCGGTGGCGGCGCTCGCCCGCATCGACGGGTCGGACGGCCGTGAGGGCCGGCTCGCCGCGCTGGGCGACGCCGACTTCGTGTCCAACCTGCACGCGAACGTCCTCGGGAACCGCGACCTCCTGCTCGCCGTCGCGGGCCTCGTGGCGCGCGGCGACGCGCTCACGGGCGCCCGCCCGCCCGCACCACCGGGCGGCACGTTCTCGCCGCTCATGCTGACCGTCGGCGAGGCTCGCGCCATCCTGTGGGGCGGCGTCGTCACCCCGAGCGCGCTCCTCGCGACCGCCGCCCTGTGGATGGCGCGCCGGCGGCGGCTGGCATGACGGTCCGCGGCACCGCATTGCTCGTCGGCATTCTGGCGGCTCTCCTCGCCTACCTCTGGCTCGGCGAGATCCGCCCGCGCAGCGGGCCGGCGCGGGCCAAGGTCCCCGCCCTGCTCGCGGTGCCGCCGACGGACGTGGCCCGCATCGACCTCGAGGAGCACGGGAGACGGCTGGTCGCCATCCGGCGTGATGGGAAATGGGTGGATGCGCAAGGGCGTCCATGGCGCGGCGACGCGGTCGGCGACCTCCTCGACACGCTCGGTACGCTGTCGCCGATCATGGTCGTCGACCCGGATCCCGCCGAGCCGAGCGACTACGGGCTGGAGCCGGATACGCCGCGGCTGCGGGTCATGGCGGCGAAGGGCAAGGAGCTGCTCAGCCTGGAGATCGGCGAGCGCAACCCCGCCTGGACGGGGCTCTACGCGCGGCTCGCTGGCCAGCGGGAGGTCATCCTCGTCGGCGCGGTGCTCCACTGGGAGCTCGAGAAGCTGCGCGACGCCGCGCCGGAGGCGGAAAACTCTTGACAATCGAGCGGCGGATGGGTGAAGCATCGCCGCTCGCCGCAGGGAGGGATCGATGAAGACCGCCCCACGTCTCGGCGTCGGGTTGCTCGCGACGCTGCTGGCCGGCGCGTCCCGGCTCGCCTGGCCCGCGCCGCCCACCGACCAACCGTGGACGCTCGAAGCCGGCAACTGGCAGGACGGCAAGGATCTCTTACCGGAGCCCGTGCTCAAGCACCTCCAGAAGGGCGACTACTGGTTCAAGGTCGTACCGGTCGACGCGAAGAAGTTCCACGACAACTACGCCAAGAAGTTCTGGGACCTGACCGCCGCCAACGAGGGCAAGTACGAGCTCGACGAGGCGACGTGCGGGCTGAAGGACAAGGCCACCGGCAAGAACCCCGAGTTCGTCGTCGGGCTGCCCTTCCCGAAGGTGGATCCGAATGACCCGCAGGCCGGCTGCAAGATCGCCTGGAACTTCACCTTCGCTGGCAGCGGCGCCGGCGGCGGAGGTGCCACCTTCACGCTGAACGGTGTCGATTCGTCGGGCGAGTTCCGGCGCATCAAGGCCTTCGTGCATACGATGGGTTACCAGGGACGCCTCGACGGGAAGCTCAAGGACAACCCCGAGAAGCTCGAGGGCCAGGGGGTCACGGCGGCCCTCGAGCCGCAGGACGTCGAGGGCTTCTCGGCGCTCACCAAGCGCTACTGGGACTGGGACAGCCAGGACGCGATCTGGGCTTACGTGCCCCAGACGCGCCGCGCCCGCCGCGTCAACGCCGCCACGCGCTCCGAGCCCGTGCAGGGCCTCGACATCTTCGCCGACGACCTCAACTGCTACGGCGGCAAGGTGGAGTACTACAAGTGGAAGCTGGTCGGCCAGGGCACCATCCTGGCGCCCGTCCTCAAGCCCACGCCGTTCCAGATGCGGCAGGTGAACCCGAGCCGCTACGTGGTCGAGACCCCGTACATGAAGGCCGGCTACGAGCTGCCGGGCAGCCGCGGCGCCCCCTGGTGGATCCAGGAGAACCTCGTCTTCGTGCAGCGCCCGGTCTGGATCGTCGAGGGGCAGTCGAGCGACCCGTACTACAATTTCGGCAAGGTCATCATGTACTTCGACCGGGAGATGTATCGCATCTACTGGAAGCTGGTGCACAACCGGGCGGGCGAGTACTTCTACACGGCGGCCTGCGGCTATCACTTCGTGAAGAACGACGAGACGTTCTCGGCGGTGTTCCCGAACCTCGTCATCGGCGTCAACGACAAGATCAACCGTGCGGCGCTCGGGGGGCGCTACCAGAGCTCGTTCATCGAGCGCAACTGGGACCCGGGCTACTTCTCGCTGCGCACGCTGACGCACATGTCGGACTGAGCGGCCGTGCGAGTCGCGGCGCTCGCCCTGCTCGTCGCCGCCGCGTGGGCCGCGGGGCCCGACGCGGAGGTCCTCGAGCACCACGGCCGCTGGGAGTCGGGCTACGGCGCTCAGTTCTACAACGTCGTCGGGCGGCTCAGGAACACGAGCGGGCACGCGCTCGGCTACGTGAAGCTCCGCATCGAAGTGGTCGACGAGCACGGGAAGGTGGTGGCGTCGACCGAGACGTACAACGAGAGCGCCGAGGCGCTGGGGGTGCCGGACGTCGACGCGAAGACGCTGCTCGCGTCGGGGAAGGTGAAGCCGCTCGCGGCGGGGGCGGAGGAGCGGTTTCGAGGGAGCCTCCTCAAGGAGGAGACGCCGGCGTTCACGGACTACCGGGTGAAGGTAGTGGACACGCCGGCGGCGAAGTAGTGGATCGGGGCCAGCTCGCGGTCGCTACTACGGCTCGCGCCACCAGCGAGTCGTGACGAGCTCGACGGCTTCGAACGGCTCGGCACGGACGTGCGCGCTCCCTGCGTGCGTGCCCAACACGACCCAGCGTCCGTCCTCGAGGCTGTAGATCTCCAGGGTACGTGGGCTCGGGTCCACGATCCAGAGATGTCCCAACCGCTCGCGAGCGTAGACCTGCATCTTGCGCCCGCGATCGAGCGCGCCCGTCGAGGGAGATATGAGCTCGCCGTCGATGATCTCGGCCACGAGGTGGTCGGGTACCTTGCAGAGGTCCTCGTAGGTGGCCCGGCGCCGCTCGCCGCTCGCCGCTCACGTGCACGAAGATAGCATGGGGCCCGGCGCGAGAACCACGCAAGGCACTGCCGTTACCTTCATGGGCGGCTCGGGCGAGCCGAGTGCAGGGCTGCGTCCGCGTTCACCGTCTCTTCTATTCCCGCGGCCGCGTACTCGAGATCGGCGGTCGAATGGCTCGCCATCACGAAGCATCTCAAACGCTCCGCGCCCTTCGGCACCGCCGGGTAGATGACCGGGTTCACGAAGATGCCCCGCTTGAGCAAGGCTGCCGCCACATCCAGGGTAGCCCGGCTGTCGCCGATCCTGATCGGGACGATGGCGGTCTGGCTCCCCAGAATGTCCAGCCCTCGCCTCTGGAGCGCGTCCCGGAAGAACGAGGCGTTCCGGCGCAGCCTTTCCACGAGATCCGCGTCGCTTCCCAAGATCTCCATCGCCGCCATCGCCACCGCCACGTCCGGCGGCGTCATGGCCGCCGAATACAGCGCGCCATGCGACGTGTATCGGAGAAGGACTGCAACATCCCGCTGCGTGAGCGCAAACCCGCCGACTGCAGGCAGCGCCTTGCTCAATGTTCCAATCCGAATATCGATGAGCTCCGGGTCGAGGCCGAAATGCTCGACCGTCCCTCGTCCGTGAGCCCCGAGCACCCCGATCGCGTGCGCATCGTCGACGAAGAGGAAGGCGCCGTGGCTCCGTGTCAGACTGGCGACCTCCGGGAGCGGGCAGATGTGTCCGTTCATGGAATACACGCCGTCGACCGCTACCAGCCGCCTCCGAACCGCGGACGTCCGCTTGAGGACGAGATCCAGATGGTCGAGGTCGTTGTGAGCGAACCGACGGACGGTCGCGCGAGAGAGAAGCGCGCCGTCGTAGATGGAGCGATGTGCCTGCCGGTCGATGATGATCAGGTCCCCGGGTCCGAACAACGCGGAGATCAACGACACGTTGGTGACGTACCCGCTCCCGTACGTCACCACGCTCGACGCTTCGAAGAAGGCCGCCAACCGACGTTCGAACTCCCAGTGGATCTCTGCCGTCCCGCAGAGCAGGCGGGAGCCTCCCATGTGAGTGCCGTGCCGCTCGACCGCGGCGATGGCGGCGGCCTTCACCCGCGGGTCGTTTCCCAGCTCGAGGTAGCTGTTCGATGCGAGGTTGATGACCGGGACGCTGGCATCGGCGACTTCGTTGAGCTCGCCGCGTCCTGGTGGTCCGAGGACGGTCCGGGCGGTTGCCGCGTGCAGGTTCTGCCGATCGAACAGCGCGCCATGAGAGGAGCCGATCGCGAGCAGCCGGCTCAGGTCGGCGTGGAGGCCACGAGAGCTGGCGACCAGCCGCGACACGGGGAAGGTCCCCCATGATCCGTCAGCCAGCGGACCCATCGCTCTTCAATCGGGCGGCTCGAGCCTCGCGGACCACGCGTCCGTCACGAAGCTCGACGGTGCGATCCCCGTAGGTGGCAGCCAGCATGTTGTGGGTGACGAGAATGACCGTCACACTCTGTTCCACGTTGAGCGAGCGAAGAAGATCGAGGATGGCTCGGCCGGTGCGGGAGTCGAGGTTCCCCGTGGGCTCGTCGGCAAGCACCAGGCGAGGCCGCGTCACGAGCGCCCGCGCGAGCGCCACCCGCTGCTGTTCGCCGCCCGACAGCTCCGGCGGCCGTCGAGTCCGGGCCCCGATCGCGACGCCGACCCGGTCCAACATTTCGGCGGCGCGCTGGCGGGCCACACTCGTCGGGATCCCCAGGAACTCGAGCGGACACAGGACGTTTTCCTCCGCCGTGAACGTCGGAAAGAGGTTGAAGGCCTGGAAGACGAAGCCCATCTTCTGCAGGCGCAGGTCGCTCCGAGCCTCGTCCGAGAGCTCGGCGAGGGCCTGGCCCTCGACGAACACGCGACCTGCGCTCGGCGTGTCGAGCCCACCGACGAGGTTGAGCAGCGTGCTCTTGCCCGAGCCGCTCGGACCCACGATGGACAGGAACTCCCCGGCCGGAACGTCGAGCATCACCTCGCTCAGCGCCTCGACGGCACTGGCTCCCGCGCCATAGCGCTTGGTCACCCGTTCGAGAGCCACGACCAGCGTCGCCGTCATCTTCTACTCGTAGCGGAGCGCCGCCACGGGCTCCAACGCCGCCGCCCGTCTCCCGGTCAGAAGCGCAGCCAACAAGGAGACGAGGAGCGTCGCGGCGATGCCGGCCACCAGCTGCATGACGGGCACATGCGTGCTGAGCATCCAGCCCAGCAGGTACCGAAAAGTGGCTCTCACCCAGATGATGCCGAGCGAAAGACCCCCCACCAGGGCGAGCGCGAGGCCCAGGAGCGCGAGGAGAAGGGCTTCGACCACGACCATACGACGCACGTGCCGTGCCGCGATGCCGATTGCGCGCAGCATGCCGAGCTCGCGCGTCCGCTCCAACACGTCGCCGGCCAGCGTATCCGCCAACGCCACGAGGATGATGATCAGTATCAGCCCGGCGAGGACATTCACTCCACGGAAGGCGCGGCGGACCTGATCGGCATAGTAGTCGACGAGCTCCCGAGACGACAGGATCCGCAGCCCGTATCTTCGCCCGAGCTTTCTCGCGATGGTCTCGCGGAGGAGGGCCGGGGACGAGAGAGGCGATGACATGAGGAACACGTAGGTCACCCGACGGTCATGCCAGAGGCGTTCATAGATCCGACGGCTGATCTTGAGAGTCCCGCGTGGAGAAGCAAAATCGACCGTCACGCCGGCGACCCGGAGGGACAGTGGCCCGCCCGGAGTGTCGAGCGTGATGACGTCTCCGATCCGGCAACCGAAGTTCGAGACGAAGCTGCTCGAGACCACGGTCGCGGTCCCCCGCGCAACCATACCCCACGCATCCGCGAGGCTCGAGCCGTACAGCGGCCACTGCCCGAAATCCCCCGTGGTGTAGTAGGCATCGTCGTATGCCTCGATCGTTACCGGACCGCCCCTGTACGGCCACTCCCTGACGCGTTCACCGGCAACCGCGCGCACGCCGTTCATGCGCCGGAGGCGCACGGCGAGCCGCTGGTCGACGGGCGTTTCAAAAACGCCGGATTCGACGTGCACCGACCCAGCGATGAGGTCCGCACGAAAGGCAGGTGTCAGGGCCTCGATCACCGAGCGTTCGAAGCTGTACGCGGCGAATCGCAACCAGAAGACCGCGCCGATGCCGACGGCGATGGTAGCCACGGTGAGGGCGCTCCGCCGAGGATTCCGCGTGACCGTCGCGGCCGCGAAGCGCCACATTGGACCCGCCAGCAAGCGGAACGCCGACACGAGTGGCGAGCGACCGAGGTGCACGACCAATCGCGCGCCCGCCGCCAACGCGACGGCGACGAGCGCCGTTGCCAGCAAGCCCCAGGTCGCGGAACCCGTCGCGTGCTGCATCACCAGGGCGCCGACCACGCACCCCACCAGGAGAGCGAACGTCCGGCCGGCGAACTTCGGTGTTCCGGTCGGAGACTCGATGCCACGTCCGAGGATGATCACCGCCGGTTCGAGCCGTGCCACCCGCCGCGCCGGGATCGCGGCCGCCAGGACGGCCGTACCGAGACCGAGCAGCGCCGGAACGAGCAACGGCCCGACGCCGAGCCCGATGCTCGTATCGGCGATGATCGTGTTGTAACTGACCGCTGCCGCGGTCGCCACCAGCGGGAGCATCAGGTAGCTGAGGCCGATCCCCAACGGCAGTCCGATCGCGACACCGCTCGCGCCGAGCAGGAGGCTCTCCTTCATCATCTCACGCCACGCCACGTCGGCCCTCACACCAAGGGCGCGCAGGATGCCGATCTGCCAGGTGCGCTGCTCGAACACGTTGGTGAGCCGGTTGAAGCCGATGAGAAATGCGGTGACCAAGCCTGTCAGTCCGAAGGCGGCTCGCAGCAACGCCGCGAGCGATTGCATGAGCTTTTGCAGGTCCGCCTTGCGCTGCTGGGGGGCTTCCACCAGAAACCCCGACGGCATCACCGCGGCGACGCCCTTCTGGACGGCGCCCAGCTCGCTGTTGCGTGAGAGCACGAGGTCGATCCGGTTGATGAAACGCGGCCGCGTGAACACCGCCTCTGCCGCGAAGATGTCCATGACGATCAGGTTTCCTCCCAGGATGCGTGCCACACCCTCCGGCTCGAGCACTCCGCGCACCGTGAAGTGCCGCCGCCCTCTGGGAGTATCCAACAGCAGAGAATCGCCAACTCGCAGCCGATGCCGGACTGCGAACGCGTTCGTGATCGCGACCGAATCGGGCTGGCTCAGGAAGACGAGGGGATCGTCCAGCCTCGACTGCGACGAACCTGCTACCAGCACAGCGGCCGGCTCGTACGCGCGCACCACCGAGTCGTTCGTGATGTCGACGCCGAGGACCGTCAGGAGCTCGCCGCTTCGGCCGGCGACGAAGGCGGCCGCCGTCACCGCAGGCACGGCGAGCTCGACGCCGGAAACCGCAGCCGCTGCCTCGGTCAGCTCCTCGGGAAAGACGCCACCGCCGGGAGCCGTCACCTGCAACGCCGCCTTCCCTGCCATCGCGTCGATGACGTCGACGAAGGCGCGGAGGATGCCTTGGTTGACGATCTCGATCGAGCACGTCAAGGCCACGCCACAGGCGAGCGCAATGACTGCCGGCGCCAGCCGAGGCCAGCTCCCTCGCATGAAGCGCAGCGCGATACGGAAGCTGAGCAGACTCAAGGCATCACCGCCTTGCTCCCTTTGATGCGTCGGGGCGTTTCGGGGGCGTCGTGCGGGCCGTCGGGGAATCGGGCGGAGGAATCTGAACGCGCGCGTTCAGCGACTCTTCGTAGACGGCGCGGAACTCCTCGAGGAACTCGAGATCCGCCGCAACGTGCTTGAGACGACGGCCAAGCAGCAGGGCCAGCGCGCCTGCCGATCCCTGATGCTCCCCGGGTGTTGCGACCGCCGCCTCCCGGGCACGCTCGAGCATCTTCCCGCTGATCCAGAGCGACTCCTGCCAGCGATCGAGCACGGTGCGGGCCATTTCCGGCCCGGCGCCACTGAGAAAGAGCGCGCGATAGGAAAGCTCGTCTTCATAGTCGTTCGTTCTCGGGCGAGGCGGCGCCATGAGCCAGCTCTCGAATGCCTCGATCCCTGACGCGGTGATCTCGTACGGGGCGCGCCGTGGGTCGGCACCCTCGGGATTGGCTGCCGTCCGCACCAGGCCTTGGGCCGCGAGCTTCTGCAGCTCGCGATAGAAATTCCCGGTACTCAGCTCGACGCCCGATCTGCTCCGATACTCCTTCATGAGGGCATAGCCGTGCCGCGGCTTGCCGTCTCGAAGCAGACCCAGGACCAGGTATCGAAACACCGGTCTCCTCTACGTCGGCTGCTGCGAGCGCCCATATCAGCGACGCTTGTAGCCGGTCAAGGTACAAGCGCGAAAGATGACTGCAATGGATCCATGAATGGCACCCCCTTGTAGCCTCAACCGCAGTGAGGATCGGGGGACAACGCGCCAAGGTACCGTACGAAGTCGGGGTAACTGAAATCGAACCCGTCTTATAAATCAGGTACTTGTCCTTCGCTCAGCTAGGATTCGGACCGGCGCGAACAACCATCACTGCGCTGCAGCGATTCGATACGTCGAGGCGCTTCCGTCATTGCTGACAATGTACCTGTCAGCGTATTTGCCCTGAGGCGAAGGAGGCGCGTCATGTCGCACCACAGCGCACAGATCCTCGAGCGGTTTCGCAATGCAGTCATGCGACCGCTGGCCACGTTCCCAGCGACGCGACCCGCGGTCGTCCCGGGCGTCGTCACGATCGGTCCCTGGACGTCCGGTGCCCATGGGACCACGACGGACGCCAATGCGGCGGCGAGACCCCGCTCGGGTCATTCCCGATGCCTAGGCGGAACGCGTCCCGAGAAGGTCTTGATGTCAGCCGTGCTGGAAGACGCGCTACGCGTCTTCCGAAGGTACGCCACGTCGACGAGTCGTCGCGATCGCGAGCTGTTTGACGAAGTGCGCGAGTGGTTTGCTGCCGACGAGGATGGATGGCCGTTCTCCTTCGTGAACATCTGTGAGGTGCTGGGCCTGAGCGCAGCACGCATACGGCTCGCCCTCGCCCAGATCGCGAGCGTCCCGCCGCGAGGGGCGTCCATCCATCAGCATCGCGTCGAGACGGACCACGTAACGGTGTCGAGAGACGCGGGGAACCTGCGCACGGGAACGTCCGCGATTTCCGCGCAATAGTTGTCGCCGCACGCTGAAATCGTCCGCGGGACGACTTCATGCGAGTAGCTGAGCATCAAGACGAGCGGGGAGACGAGGCGAGGTTGGTTCGTGGGGCGGAGCTGTCCGATGGGCCCCGGGACATCCCGAGTGCATCGGCCTGGTACGTGGTCACCATCAACTGAAGCGGGAAACGCCGGTGGAGCTCCCGGAGCGGTGGTTGAAGCGAGCATGACGATTCCGGACGAGGGCAAGGCGATGCCAAGCATGAAGACGATCCGCGAGCGCAGCGGTAGCGAAGGCCGGCGAGGTCCGGTGCTGGAAGAGTCGACACTACGCGGAGGTGGCTTCTATCGCTACCTCGTTCTCGGTCTGCTCCGGGACGGCACCCCGCGCCACGGCTACGCCCTCATGAAGGACTACCAGCAACGGTCTGGCACGCCGATAGGCAGCGGCCGCTTCTACAACAAGCTGCAGCGGCTCGCCGCCGAGGGCCTCGTCACAACGGCTGCCAATCCTCCAGGTGCAGACCCTCGCCGGACACCGTACCGGATCACGAGCGCCGGCGCGGCGGCGTTCGACGTTTGGTTGCGGGACTCCGCCAACCCGGACAGCCATCGAAGCGACGACCTCTGCGCTCACGCGCTCTTGCTCGCCGCCGCCGAGCCTGCAGTCGTCTCCGCGACGCTCGATCGCTGGCGCAACGACATCGCGATGCGCGGCGCCCGTATCGAAGAGGCGCACGCGCGAGCGCTGACGACGCGGCGGGCGAGCCCGCCTTCCGCATTCTACCCGCTGCCCGTCGTGCTGGCTCGGCGTCTGAAGCATGCCACCGCCGATATCGAGTTCATCGACGAGTTCCGCCGCGCCTACGAGCAGTGGATGCGGCGAAGAGCCGAGGCGCGCGTGTCCCGAAACACGCCGGCCGGACGGGGATCCGGCTCGCGGCCCATTCGGGCCTGAGATCGAAACGCAGGCTTGGCCCGGGGCGCCTCGAGGGCAGGTACGGTTGATCCGACAGGTAAAGCCGATCCGGCCGCGCCGCTTCCGTTGGGGGTTCCCCCGCAGCCTCGACCGCCCTCTCTCTACGGTCTCGAGGGTCTTCGCCGCCTCTCGCGTCGTCGAGGCCGACAGAGACGGCACGCACTGCCCAGCTCCCGTCCGATGCCCGCTCCCGGTGGGTGCCTCCCTTCCTCCGGAAAAGCGACTGATGCTCGCCGTGCTGGATGACGCGCTGCTGACGCTTGCCCAGCACGTCGCCGCGTCCGACCGCCGCACACGTAGACTCGCCGCGGAGGTCGACGCATGGATCGCAGCCGAGGATTTCGACTGGCCCTTCTCCTTCGTGAACGTCTGCCATGCGCTCCACCTCGATGCTTCGTGCGTCCGCTCGCGGGTGGAGCGTTGGCGACGGGAGGCGCTCGGGCGCGCCTCGTCCCCAGCTTCCCGGACATTCCGTCCACGAACCTAACCGCCGTTCGCATAGCGAAGAACGGAGGACCTTCGATGACGATCGTACGTTCACGTCCCGATACGCGGCCGTTCGGCACGGCCACCTTGCGGGGCATCGCGCTCGCCCTCCTCGCCATCCCGCGACTCTGTTACGCGAACAACCACGAAGTGCAGTTCGACGAGGTCATGGCGGGCTGCGCTGGCGACCCGCGCGTCCAGTTCGTGGAGATTCTGTTCCCTCGGTTTCAAAACCACTGGGCCGGCTGCACTGAGCTGGCGTTCTTCGATGTAAACGGCACGCAGACGGGTGCGTTCGCCTTCCCACACAAGCCGGACGATCCTTTGCCGGAAGGGAATTCGGCACTCATCGCCACGCGGGCGTTCGCCGATCTTCCCGGCGCGCCGCAGCCGGATTTCATCAGCCCGCTCTCGATCGCAGCGCCTGGCGGGAAGGTGTGCTTCCAAAATGTACCGCACCCCGCCCCGGCCGAGCCACCGTGCTTTCCGGTGAATATCTGTCTCTCATATGGCGACTTCCGCGGCGGCACCGGGACTGCGGGTCCCCCCGCGCCTGCCTTGCCGGTCGGCGCTGCCACGAGTCTCCAGTGGTTTCAGCGCTTCGAGGATCCCGGCCTCGGCGATCCCGGCCAGTTCAACGCCGACTTCCGCCTCGCGACACCCGCACCGAGGAACAACCAGGGCATCGCCGGCGTCGTGGTCGAGAGCGGCGGGACGTGCCACGTCGAGCCGCCCGCACCCGGCGCCAGCTGCGGCAACGGCGTGATCGATCCCGGCGAAGAGTGCGACGACGGCGACCCGTGCACCACCGACCGCTGCAACGCATCGGGGACGTGTGAGCACGCGCCCTGCGGCGGCTGCCTCACCTGCGATCCCCTCACCGGCTGCGTCGAGGAGCCCGCGCGCGGGTGCGAGCCGGCGATGCCGGGAGGCGCCTCGCTCACGGTCGCGAATCTCCCGGATGACCGGAGGGACCGGGTGGTCTGGCACTGGAAGGGCAGCGGACCCACGCCGAAGGCGGACTTCGGAGACCCTCTCCACGAAACCGACTACCGGCTCTGCCTCTACGCGACCGGGGACGAGCCAGCCGTCCGGCTCGACACCACGGCCCCGGCCGGCGGCGTCTGCGCCGGCGCGCGCTGCTGGAAGGAGACCCGCGCCGGCTACAACTACCGGGACAATGCCCTGACCCCCGACGGCCTCCTCTCCGTGAGGCTCAAGGGGGCCGCCGCGCCGGGCACGTCGAGCATCGCGGTCGCAGGCAAAGGGCGTCGTCTCGGCGTGCCGCCGCTTCCTCTTCGCACGCCGCTCAGAGTTCAGCTGCGCAGGAGCGACGGGAACGCCTGCTGGGAGGCGAACTACAGCGAGGTTCACGTTTCCAGCTCGGGCGCGACGCTCACGGCGAAGTCGGACTGAACCCAACGGCTTCCGACGTGACCATTCGAGGGAGGACGTCATGGAGAAGACTCGCATCCTGCACGGGCCGATCGTCGCGGCGCTGTGCACGCTCGCGGCCACGGCATCGGCGAAGGTGACGATCCCGCTCCATCCCCTTCCCGCGTTGTCCACGGTGCAGTCGAAGGCGACCGCCAAGGCCGTGGTCAACGGCGCGCACGGCATGGTCACGGTGAAGGAGGTGCAAGGCCTGCCTCCCCTGCCGGCGGGGGCGGCGTACGAGGTGCTCCTCGTTCACAACACACCCGGCCCCGGCCACTCGATCGCACTCGATCGGGGCCCCGACGGCGACGAGATCATCGACGTGGGGGCCCTCGCGCCCGGCGGTACCGGAGAGCTCAAGAGACACGTCGGCCGCGCGCGGCTCGCGCGCTTCCAGCTCGACATGGTCGTCGTGGTCCGGAGGGTGCCGGACGCGCCGGACGAGATCGTCATCGGCGGGCTGATGAGCATCGCCGACAAGCACGCCGGGCGGCCGGTCCTCGACCTGGAGCTCGAGGGGGCGAGGGTCTTCTCGCAGGAGACGTTCGACGGCAACGGCAGGACCTGCGCGACGTGCCACCCCGCGGCCAACAACTTCACCCTGAGCCCGGCGTTCATCGCCACGCTGCCGGCTCACGATCCGCTCTTCGTCGCCGAGTTCGTCCCGGAGCTCGCGAGCCTCGAGGACCCGGCGCTGATGCACGGGCCGCGGGCGCTCATCCTGGAGAACATCGACGGCTTCGATCAGCCGCCCGTCTTCCGCGGGACGCCGCATATCCTGAACGCGGCGCTCACCGCCCCCTACGGGCTCAGCGGGAATGTCCCGACCCTCGGGGAATTCGCGCTCGGCGCGATCGTCCAGCACGCCCCGAAGCGGCTCGATCGCGTCCCGGGCATCCACTTCCGGCTGCCGACGCAGGAGGAGATCGACGCCGTCGAGGCCTTCCAGCGGTCGGTGTTCGCACCGCCCGATCGGAACTTCGACCTGAACGCGCTCTTCACCGACCGGCGTTGTGACTTCACCGGACGCCCGCAGGCGCAAGGTTGTACGCTCTTCTTCGGACCCGCGAAGTGCTCGTTCTGCCACAACAGCGAGGTCCTGGCCGGGGTCGGCTCCTTCAACACCGGCGTCGTGAACGCACCCGTCAACCGGACGCCGCCGCCGGAGTGTCCCTCCTGCGGCCCGCTTGGCGCCCGAGAGGCAAACGGTCAGCGCGAGTTCAACGTGCCGCCTCTCATGGGCATCGCCCGGACGGGTCCCTTCTTCCACGACAACTCCGCGCCCACGCTGCGCGACGCGGTCGCCTTCTACGACAGCCCGGCGTTCCAGCGCTCACCGGCCGGCCAGCTCGTCGGGGGAGTCCAGATCACCCCGGACCAGATCGATGACATCACGGCCTTCCTGAGCGCGCTGACCACGTGCGGCAACGGCGTGGTCGACCATGGCGAGGCATGCGACGACGGGAACGACACGCGCGGAGACGGCTGCCGGTCGGATTGCACGGTCGAGCGGTGCGTAGACGGCATCATCGATCCGGGCGAGGCCTGTGACGACGGCGCCGCGAATGGCACCGACCGGTGCTGCTCCGACACCTGCCAGCTCAACGACGGCTGCGACCCAGGGCCCGAGTGCACGGCAATGCCCCGCGTACAGAGCATTATCATCGACTACAGGCGGACGGGTCCCGGCGGTGGAGACGATGTGCTGCGGAATGTCGGCGGGGTCGTCCATCCCACGCGACCCTTCGACCCGGCGATGGGCGACGACGTGCTCGTGACGCTCCAGATCACGGGGAGCACGGCCATCCCGCACACCATCTTTTCCGAGCCCCTCCGGCACGGCCTCTGGTCACGCCGCAAGACCGGGCGGGAGGAGTGGGTTTACCTCGCCCCGGACGCACCAACCGACGCCGTGCAAAAAGCGACGCTTCGGAGGACCCGCCAGGGCTTTTACGCCTTCCGGATGGCACCGGTGATTTCGACCCTCATCGACGAGCGCGCGAGCGCCACGGGCGCCGGCATGCGGCTGGTCGTGGAGATCGGCGGTAACGGGTGCGCCGAAAGGAAACTACCGAACTGCGTCCGTGTCACGTCGAGGCTGGATCGTTTCGATCCATAGCGAGCGCCGAGGGAGGCGCCCAGGAGACGAGAATGAATACGAGAGCCTTGCTGTGCGCACCGCTCCGGACGGCGACGGGCAACGTCGGCGTGCTCGTCGTCGTAAATCCTGAGCACCCGACCACGGGCGAAGATCTGAATCTGCTCGAGCGGCAGGCGCTGCTGCGCACCGCCTGCCGCTTCACCGGGGTCGCGGCGCTCCTCTTCGGGATCGCGTGCGTCCTGGCGGCCGTCGTCGCTCATCTCGCGTGGGCCGTGCCGCTACGCGAGCTGCCCACGCGCGCCTCACTGTTGCCGGGCGTGTCGATGTCGGTGGCCGGCGCGTTCCTGCTGCGGCTTGCGAGGCGGGTCCAGCGAATCGGGGCTGCACCGTATACCGACGACCGGCGCGTTTGCGCCAAGGAGGCAGTGACGACGCGCTCTTTCACGACGGCGCTTGTATATATGGCGGCCTTGTTGTTCACGGCTGTCCCGGCAGCTGCCGGGCCGCGTTCTCTGCGGCTGCGGCAGATGGTGGTGGTCGGCGACAGCATGCTCTCGGGCTACAGCTCCGGCGGACTCGTGCGCGTGGGACACCCCGGTCAGGTAGACAGCGTGCCCGCGTTGATCGCCCGTCGCGCGCACGTGAGGTTGCCGTTGCCCGTGGTGACGCGACCCGGCTTGCCGCCACAGTTCCAGGTGGTCGACGCCAACCGGAACGGACGACTCGACCCGGGTGAAGTCGTCCGGTCGGGGTCGGGCGTCGGCCTTCCGCTCGCGAGGCGTCGGCCGCGCAACCTTGCGGTCCCCGGCGAGGACACCGCCACCGTGTTCGAGGCGATCGACGGGCAGGACGTGGCCAAGCACATCTTCTCGGACGGCGTGGATGGCCGAAGGCTTCTCAAGTTCTTCATCTTGCCGTCGTCAGGCCCCGCCTCGCAGGTAACCCTTGCGCGCGAGCTCCAGCCAAGCTTCCTGCTCGTGTGGCTGGGGTACGACGAGGTGGTGGCGAGGACCCTCGGGAGCTCGGCCACCGGGACGCTCGATCCCGAAGAGCTCGGCCGGCGCTTCCGGACGCTGCTCGACGCCCTGGCGGACACCGACGCCGGCATGGCGGTCGCGAACCTCCCCGACCCGACCCGGATCGCTGCGCTCAGGCGGGCGGAGGGCGAGGTCACGAGCTGCCGCAACCCGGACGGGAAGACGGAACCCGACGCCGCCGTGCGCCAAGGTCCTCGACGCCGGGGAGCGCGCCGCCATCCGCGCGAAGGTGATCGCCTTCAATACCGAGATCGCGGCGGCCGTACAGGACGTGCAACGCACGCGGGGGACAGCGGTCGCGCTGGTGGACGTCTTCACCGCCCTCGACGCGGCCGCCGCAGCGGGCCTCGACGTGGAGATCCTCAAGACTGGCTGGCCGCGCTTTGCGGAAGAGTGGCGTCAGTTCGTATGGCGCCGATGCCGATACGGAGGGTAGGCGTGAGCAGCGAGCCAGATCAAGGCCATACAGCTTCCAGCCGAAGCCTCAGAGTGCCGCCGTTGCCGCTGACGCTACGCGTGATCATCCAACTCGCGGGTCCCAGCAATTTCCTTTACTGGGAGGGCACTTACGACGTTTCTGACATCAATAATAGGCGCCTAATAGGCGCGGGTTCCGTGTGACGCCGCGCAGGAATAGCTCGTGGCAGTTGTCCCGGATAGTAGGACCCCGACCCACCCATCCGGAGCTCCTAGAGGCACCGCCGCCGGACTTCGGAGGTTCAGCGTGCTGTTCCTTTCGGTACGCAAGGTGTGGACGCTTTATCGAGAGGAGGTGTACAAGGTGCCCGACGCTGAGTGTCAGCCGGGTTCGGCGCAAACCGACAGAAGTCATATGAGCGAGCGGATGCACCGAGGGATCATCCTACTTGTCGCGATGGTCGTGCTCACAGGGCCTCCCGGGTCCGCCAGACCGCGTCGTAGGTGCGGCCCGGGCTGCCAGCGCCGTCCCTGTCTCGCGGATTGTGAGAGCACCTTCGCCAGTAATCGACACGATTGCCGTGACGCGTGCCTCTCGGACGACGTGCGTGAGAGCTGCGGGGCGGAAGGAGGGGTTGTTTTCCACGCCTGCCAGTCCGGTTGCCTGGTCGGGGCCGTCCCCGGCCGTTGCACCCTCCTGCACGAGTGCGTGGACAGGTGCCGGGATCACCGCGACAACGTGGTCGCCATTTGCCGCCACCAAGCGCTGCGAAACTGCGACACATTGGCGGATTGCCGGAGGGAGGCCGCGACGGAACGGACGCAGTGCCGAGCGGCCTGCCGCTCACACACCACAACCACGTCGTCCACAACCACGTCGACCGCGCCCTCGATCACCGCGACTGGTGGTCTGGTCTTCGACCCTCTCACTCCGGACGACGACCCGTGTTCCTGCGCCGCCCAGGCACTAGCCTGCGTCCAAGGAATCGTCGGCGCCTGCTACGGGGAATGCGAGGACCGCTGTGAGGGTGACTCGGTCGCTCTCAGGCTCTGCCAGCGAGCCTGCCGGAATTCACAGTGCAAGCGAATCGGTAAGAGGTGCGCGCCCGTCGGAGACGAGGCAGATAGCGGCGACACGATTTACGAGACTTGCTGCGATAACTGTAGCAGTACTTGCGCGCCGCTGCCCGCTGGGGCGGAGTGCGAGGTGACCACAAGCACAACCACGACAACGAGCACGACGACGACGAGCACCACCCAGACAACGGCCACGACCACGAGCACCACCATGCCGTGAGTGACCTCCTTGCCCATCATCCACGCCTCCCACGGGCGAATTGGTCCCGACGGCTCACAACCGCCTGCAGTGCTACCTTGCGCCGGTCACCGCTGTCGCCGGGCCGGTTCTGGCGGTCTTGGTCGCCGTGGCATCCGTCAGCGCTATGGGCCGGCGCAGCACGGGATCGGGCAGCTGTGGACGCGCGGCGGCTGGGCTGGCCGCTTCAGGGGTCCGCCTCCAAGGGAGGAAGGAGACATGCCGCCAGCACACGGTCTGGTCTCGACGACGCAGCCCTCAGTTGGGGCGGGCCGCTTTGCGGATCTCCGTTCCCAGAGCCCTCGTACCCCGCAGTGGCTACCGTTGCCGTCGCAGGCAAACGGCCCGCTACACGGTCCAATCGCCCGGCTTGGAGTGCTCGCCCTCGCGTTGTTGGCGGGGCTGATAACATCACCATCGGCTGCAGCGCAGGCGACCGAGCGCGTGAGCGTCGCCACCGACGGCACTGAGGGGAACAGCTCCAGCTTTTCCCCGTCCATCTCGAAGGACGGCCGCTTCGTGGCGTTCGCGAGCGACGCCAGCAACCTCGTGCCGGGTGACACAAACACCCGCACCGACGTTTTCGTGCGCGACCGTCAGATGCACACGACTGAGCGCGTGAGCGTCGCCTCCGACGGCTCGGAGGGGTTCGGCCCCAGCTCTTCCCCATCCATCTCGGCCGACGGCCGCTTCGTGGCCTTCCAGAGCGATGCGACCAATCTCGTGCCTGGTGACGGGAACGAGACCATGGACATCTTCGTCCGTGACCGGCAGAAGGGGACAACCGAGCGCGTGAGCGTCGCCTCCGACGGCAAGGAGGGACTCGGCTCCAGCTCTTTTGCATCCATTTCAGCCGACGGCCGCTGCGTGGCTTTCGCGAGCGATGCCACCAACCTCATACCGGTCGACACGAACGCATTCACCGACATTTTCGTCCATGACCGGCAGACGGGGAGAACCGAGCGCGTGAGCCTGCACACGGACGGCGGCCAAGCGAACGGCCCTTCTACCCTCCCGTTCATCTCCGCCGACGGTCGCTTCGTGGCGTTCGCAAGTGACGCCACCAACCTCACGGATGCTTCCAACCGGACCACGGGTATCTTCATTCATGACCGGCACGCAGGGACAACCCGGGGCGTGAGTTTCTTCGACGCGGACGGCCCTTCCACCTTCCCGTCCGTCTCGGTCGACGGTCGCTTCGTGGCCTTCCAGACCGATGCCACCAACCTCGTGGCGGGCGACACGAACGGATTCACTGACATCTTCGTCCGCGACCTGCAGATATTTACAACCGAGCCGGTCAGCGTGGCGACGGACGGCACTCAGGCGAACGGCTCTTCCGGCATCCCGTTCATCTCAACCGACGGTCGCTTCGTGGCCTTCGCGAGCGATGCCACCAACCTCGCGCCGAACGACACGAACAGATTCGCCGACGCCTTCGTCCGCGAGTTGCAGACAGGGAAGATTGAGCTGGTGAGTGTGGCAACGAACGGCGGCCAGGCGAACGGCCCTTCCGGCAGCCGCGGATCCATGTCCATCTCAGCCGACGGCCGCTTCGTGGCCTTCGACAGCCTCGCCAACAACCTCGTGCCGGACGACGCGAACAAGAGCCAGGACGTCTTCGTGCGGCCCATCTTCGCCACCGCTATCACCAGCACCACCACAACCATCGCCACCACAACCACCACGACCACCACCACGACCACGACGACGTCGACCACCCTCATTCAGCCCATCATGGGGAAGAAGCTCCTTATCAGGGACACGGGAAAGCCGGGTAGGCGGGCAATCAACTTCCTGGCTGACGATCGAGCGATCGTGGCGAGCGGGGTCGCGCCCACGTTGGACGGTGCCCGCCTCTACGTCTTCAGCACCGCCGGCAGTTCCGACGCCGCTTGTTTCGACCTCCCAGCCCAGCGCTGGCGCGCGAGAAAGGACGCGTTCACGTATAGGGCTCCGAGACGATCCGTGTCGCCGGTCAAGGCCGCGGTGCTGAAGGGCGTGAGAGTCCTCAAGGCCGTGGCGAAGGGCGCCAAGATCGATTACACGCTCGACGAGCCGTCTCAGCGAAGTGTCGCCGTCGTGTTCACCACGGGACCGGCGACGTTCTGCGCGAACTTTGGCGGGTCTATCATCATCGACCGCAAGGGCCAGTTCAGCGCCAGGGACGCGCCCGAGCCAGCCCACTGCCCGAAGCTGCCCCTCGCTGACTGCAAATAGGTTTGTGTGGTTTCAAGGTCCTGGGCGTGCCAGACTCTCGTAGGGTGACCGTTTACCCCGCCATAAACCTGCGCCGGCGGTCGCCGTGTCGAGCTGACGCTGCGTTCGACGGCGACACGGTTCATGCAAGAAGACGAATCCATGGCGCTGGCCTGCGGCCGGTTCTGGGTTCCAGACGCTGCGGCGATTGTTGATAACTTCCGCAAGCGGCTCCCGTCCAGCTGCCCTAGCCGCTCGACGAGCCCCACCACCTGTGGCGCCCGCCGCTCCCGATCCACGGCATGTTGGAACAAGCTGCATTGCGATTAGACACTCCAGCCGCGCGCGGCACCGCTTCCACGCCATTGGGTGTACTCCGGTAGCTGCGAAACGCCATCTCAACAACGTCCATGAACAAGCCGATGCGGAGGAAGGCTATGCGCAAGCCCCAGCTCCCTGCGGTCGCCATCCTGTTCATCCTGGGGGGCTGCACAGGGCCCCCGGTCAGGGTGCCGCCACCGTCAAGTGCCTTTCGCGCACAGATCCTGTCTGTCGGTCTCGATGTAACGAACTCGGCTGGCCCCGCTGATGTCGAGACGCCGATCAAGGGCAGGGGTCGCGGCGCCTTGTCCGGAGCGGGTCTCGGAGCACTTTGTTACCTGACGACGGTTGGGGTACCGACTGATCCAATGGGTTTGGCGCTCGACGCGATCCTCATCCCGTCGTTCGCTGCCGGCGGCGCGATCTACGGTGCCGTTGCTGCGCAACCGGGCGAGAAGGTCACGCGGCGCAGGCCAGCCTGAAGGCGGCGACGAAGGACACGGACGTGGCCATCCTCGTTCGCGACCGGCTGCTGAGCCGCACCGATGCGACGACCAAGCTGATGATTGCGACCGGTGGGGTCGCGCCCGGCGCCACGTTCGACCACTGGCTCGAGATCAAGATCGAAGGTCCCAGCTTCATCTCGGATGGGAAGTTCAACCCCGATGTGACGCTTCTCGTCGGCGCGCGTGCTCGCCTGCGCCGGATCAACGACAAGGCCAGCCTCTACGAGGGCCGGTGGTTCTACCGCGGCTTAGAGAGACGGTATTTCCAACTTGCGGGCAATGACGCCGCGCTGCTGCGCGCCGACCTCCGGACGGCAGCGGAGCGCCTGGCCGACAGGATACTGCATGACGTCTTCGTGGCCACGGAGTCGGAGCTCGTCCGTACGCCAAGGCCGGGCGAAGTGGTCACTCTCCGTAGCACGGACAGCGGTCTAGGACCGCCATGGACTGCCGACGGCAAGCGATTGATCGGTCTACTTTCAGACGCGTCATGGCCCCCTCATTGCCCGTAACGCCCGGCGGTTGCGCCTCCGTGCGCCGCGGCCGCTCGTCGGCCGCAAGCGGGAGCTGGGTCTGCTCTCGGCCGCGCTCGACGTGGCGCGCGGTGGGCGCGGCGCGGCCTTCCTCGTCGCGGCGAATCTTCGGCCGTCCGTTCCGCGGGGGCTCGTGCGCAACGTCAGGACGTTAACCCGCAGGCGGCACCTGCGAGCGTTCGTAAGCCCGAAGCGTCGAGCCGCTCCAGCCGCTCGACGAGCGCCGCCACCTCCGCCGCCTGCCGCTTGCCGGTGCGCGGTGCCGCCGCGCGCATGGTCGGCGAACTCGGTTCTCGCCACCCACGCCGCGACGCCGCAGTCGGCGTCACTCGTTGCCCAGCGGGAACGGCGGCGTCATCGCGAGCGGGCGGCGCTTACCACCCTCGGTGGTGTTCACCTGGATCTCGGCGCTCGAGGCGCGCATGGGGGCGGCGAGCTTCACCGTCCAGTCGACCTTCTCGCGCAGCTCGCCGCCTCCGGGCACGCGTACCCGCCCTCGCCATGCGTCGGGCAGCACGAGGTCGATCCGTCGCGTCCCCCCGGCGATCAGCACGAGCTCGAGGTCGGTGAGCTCGGCGTCCCGGCCCGTGTTGTGGAGCGTGAGCTCGCCCGCCACCTGGACCTCGCGCGCCAGCTCGCGGCCGACGGCGATTCGGGGCTCGAACCGCGCCTCGAGCTTCGGCGTCTTCTTGAAGAGGCCGAACACGCCTCACGTCCCGAGGAGCCGCTCGACGCCGAGGGCCAGGCAGCGCGTGATCTCGTCGCGGCAGCGCCGGAACACGTCCTCGTCCTGCATCGAGGGGTCGGCGATGTCGCCCGACTCGCCGGCGAGCTCGCGGACGGTGAGGACCGGCTTGCCCGCCGCCTCGGGGAACGCCGCCAGCATGCGCCGCTGCTCCTCGGTCATGACGAGGATCGTGTCGGCGCTGGCGAGCAGGTGGCGCTGGTTCTTCAAGTCCGTCGCCCCGGCGCCCGGAGGCAGCTCGATCCCGACCTCGCGCAGAACCAGTCGGGCGTCGAGAGAGACCAGGCTCCCGTCCCGCGCGTAGGGCGCGATCCCGCCCGAGCGCACCTCCACCTGGTCGGCCAGCCCCCGCTCCGCGAGGAGCCGCAGCAGGAGCTTCTCGGCGATGATGCTGCGGCTCGTGTTCGCGTGGCAGACGACGAGGATCCGCCGGCGCGGCGGCGCGCTCACAGCCCTCCGGAGAAGACGTCGCCCAGGCTCTCGGGCGCGGTGATGCCCTTCGCCAGCTCCTCCCTGATCCGCTTGCCGAGCGCGGCCGGTTCCCACACCTTCTTGTCGCCGCGGATGCGCGTCGCCGAGTGCCAGCCGCGCATCGGCCAGACGCTCGCGCCGCCGACGCGGAACACCTGCCCGTTGATCTCCGCGGCGTCGTCGCTCGACAGCCACGCGACCAGCGGCGATACGTTGCGCGGGTCGAAGACGTCGAACTCGCCCTCGGGCGGCTTCTGACCCATGATCGCGGCGGTCGACGGCGTGGCGTCCACGGTGAGCCTCGTCCGCGCCAGCGGCGCGATGGCGTTGGCCGTGACGCCGTACTTCTTCATCTCCTGCCCGATGACGACCGCCATGAGCGCGACGGCGGCCTTGGAGGCGCCGTAGTTCACCTGCCCGACGTTGCCGAGCAGCCCCGCGTCGGACGACGTGTTGATGATGCGCCCGTTCAGCACGGTGCCCTTCTTCTGCTCCTCGCGCCAGTATTCGCAGGCGTGGCGGCACATGTTGAAGGTGCCCTTGAGATGCACGGCGATGACCGCGTCCCAGTCCTCCTCCGCCATGTTGAAGATCATCCGGTCGCGGAGGATGCCGGCGTTGTTGACCACGATGT
>Ga0209057_1000174_pt1 | contig 56803 bp, 51 predicted proteins | sample GraSoiAngelo_146_FD_185903 | JGI IMG/M metagenome (GOLD analysis project Ga0209057, IMG submission 185903) | Grasslands soil microbial communities from the Angelo Coastal Reserve, California, USA - 14_1009_05_30cm (SPAdes) (version 2) | ecosystem: Environmental > Terrestrial > Soil > Grasslands ...
TGATGCTGCTGGGGGCAAAGCCGAGCGCCCCGGTGATCGTGTCGTACGGCGTGCCCGCGGCGAGCGCGAGAATCAGGCGGGCGCGGCGCGCCAGCCCCGCCGGAATCCGCGTCGCGCGGGTCATGGCGTCCAGTTCGGCGCGCTCGGCCGCCGTGAGTTGGAGCGCGAAGGTGGGGGTGAACATGCGCTAAGATAGGTCATGGCCGGTACTATCGCAACTTCAGAGACAGTCCACTGGTGGTGGTCTCCGGAGGGCCTCACGCAACAGGGCTGCGAGCCGCTCGCGCGCGACGTCTCGATTCCGGATGCGGACCACGCGGTAGCCGGCAGCCTTCAGGAATGCCGCACGAGCGGCATCGTAGGCCTGTCGGTCGCTCCCGTCGTGCGCGTCGCCCTCGAGCTCTACGATGAGCCGCTCGCCGGCGCAGTAGAAGTCCACGATGAAACCGTGCAGGACGTGCTGCCGGCGGAACTTCAGGCCAAGGACGCCCCGATTCCGTAGTAGGGACCACGCGTGGCGCTCGGCCGGAGTGGTCGCTCGGCGCAACTGACGCGCGATAGCGAACCTCTGTGCGCTCGTGGGGTGCCGCAGCGGATCCATCGCTCGAAATTCTTGCGTCGGGCCCCTCCGCTCCAAACCGGAACCGCGCCTCAGGGAGCGAAACGTTGCGTGGCACGAAGGCATCGATGGAGTTCCCCCTCTCCCGATAGGGAGAGGGGGTCAGGGGGTGAGGACCTCCCGGAAATACAAGGGGGTGAGGACGTCCGAGAAATGAGGAAGGGGAAGACCTGCGAAGGGGGAGGGGTGAGCTCAGTCCGCCTTCGGCCTCAGCCGCTCGAGGATGTAGGCGGTGTTGATCAACGAGGCGTGGGAGAGGCCCTGCGGGAAGTTGCCAACCTGCTCGCCCGTAGCGGGGTCGATCTCCTCCGCGAACAGCCCCAGATGGTTGCCCCGGCGGAGCAGGTTGCGGAACAGCCGCTCCCCCTCGTCGAAGTCACCCACCATCGCGAGGTTCTGCGCCATCCAGAAGCAGCACGCCACGAACGCCCCCTCGTCTCCGGAGAGGCCGTCGGGCGCCCGGTAGCGATAGATCAGCTCCTCGCAGCTCGTGGCGAGCTCCCGGCGCACCGCCTCGAGCGTGGTCCGTACGCGCGGGTCCGAGCGGTGCAGGAATCGGGCCTTGGGAATGACGAGCAGGGCGGCGTCGAGCTGGGGCTCGCCGTAGACCTGCACGAAGGTGCGGCGCTCCGGGTCCCACCCGCGCTCGAGCACCTCGCGGCGCAGTCGCTCGGCCTCCTGGCGCCAGCGGGCGACATCGCCTGCGAGCCCGAGCTCGGTCGCAATCCGGGTCCCACGATCGAGGGCGACCCAGGCCATCACCTTGCTGAACACGTGGTGCTTCGGCTCGTGGCGCGGCTCCCAGATGCTCCAATCCGGCTCCTGCCAGTGCGCCGCGGCCCAATCCACGAGGTCTCGGACCGCCTTCCACACTCCTTCCGTCATCGTGTGGCGGGCACGCCAGATGTTGGCGGCGTCGAGCACTTCGCCGTACACATCGAGCTGGAACTGATCTGCGGCCCCGTTGCCGATGCGCACCGGTCGCGAGCCGCGGTAGCCCTCGAGGTGGTCGAGGATGCGCTCGCCGAGCTCGCGACGGCCGTCCGCGGCATACATGATCTGCAAGTGTCGCTGGTCCGTACGGCGACACACGCGTTTGAGGAACTGCATGAACGCGTTCGCCTCGGCGTCGTAGCCCAGGCGGTCGAGCGCGTGCAGCACGAAGGCGGAGTCCCGCAGCCACGCGTAGCGGTAGTCCCAGTTTCGCTCGCCGCCGAAGGATTCGGGCACCGAGGTCGTGGGCGCGGCGATGAGCGCGCCGGACGGCTCGTAGGTGCAGAGCTTGAGCACCAGCGCGCTGCGCTCGACCTCTTGGCGGTACGGCCCCTGATACGTCAGCCGGGACGACCAGGCGTCCCACCACTGTGCCGTCGCCTCGAGCTTCTCCTGCGACCGGTAGCCCGCCGCGGGATGGACTTCGTCGTCGTCGAAGCGGTGCACGAACCACGCCGCCTGCTCGGCGCTGAGCGAAAAGCGCGCGACGGCACGGCCTTCGTCGATGTGCCAGGAAATCGCGGGATCGGTGGCTACCGTGGCCACATCGTTGTCGCGATCGGTTGCGAGGATGCCGTGGGCCCGCCGCACCATGGTCGGGAGATGCAGGCCGTAGTCGAAGCGCGGCTCGAATTCGACTTCGACGTCGGCACTGCCACGGGTGCACTGCACGCGGCGATGAATCTCCGAGCGGCCGTCCCGCGACGAGCCGACCGGCATGAAGTCCGTCACCACGAACACGCCACCCGATTCGACCCGGAAAGTCGTGACCAGGATGTTAGTCCCGGGGAGGTAGCGCTGCTCGCTCGTTGCCGGGCCGGCGGGCGCGATCCGCCAGCGACCGCCGCGCGCGTGGTCGAGCAGGGCGCCGAAGACGCTCGGCGAGTCGAAGCGCGGCGCGCAGAACCAGTCGATCGAGCCGTTCCGACCGACCAGCGCCGCCGTGTGGAGGTCGCCGATGACACCATAGTCGCCGATGGGGAGGTGCGCCATCGCGCGGAATCCTAAATTGCTGCACGCCGTGGGCGCCAGCAGTGCATGGGGTGAAAAAAGCGCCTAGATTAGGAGCGCCCCGCCGTCCTATTCATGATACCCAAGGTGAGGACTCCCGCGTGCGTGCGCGTTCCATCCTGTACCTGACCGGCGTGCTCGCGGGCGCCCCGCTCGCCGCGCAGTCCGCCGCGCGGCCGGGCATCGCCGTGCTCAATCTGCGCTTCGACGGTGAGCACGCCAACGTGCTCGAGGCGGGGGATACGGCAGTGGTCCGCGCCGCAACGAGCCGGCTGCTGGCCGCGCTGCGCGCCTCCGACCATGTTAGGCTCGTCGATTCCGGTAGCGTGGCCGTCGCCGTCGCCGCAGCGGAGGCCGACGGCAACCCCTGCGACAACGCCTGTGCCCGGGCCATCGCACGGCAGCTGGGCGCGCGGTGGGTGGCGAAGGGCACGGTGTCGAAGACCAGCAATCTGGTCTGGATCCTGAGCGCGCAGCTGCTCGACGCGGCAACTGGAAGGGTGGTTCTCGCGGACGGCTATGAGCTCAAGGGTGATGCGGCTCGCATGGCGCCGGCGGGGGCGCACGTGTTCGCGCAGCGCGTCGAGCGGGCCATCAGGGAGCATGGCGCTGGCCCAGTGGACCCCTAGGGAAGCTCTGCATAGGTGACGCGAAGTCGGGGGTGGGGGCTACACTGACACGCGAGGGCGCACGGCAGGCACAGAAGCCTCGGTATCGCCCATGCTTCGACGCAGATGTGCCGCCCGAGCGCCCTCGCGTGTGACGCGTGCGACGCCCCCACCCCCGACTTCGCGACTTGTGCAGAGCTTCCCTAGCCGCCATTCCTTTGTCGTCTCTTCGGAGGTGGTCATGACCAGGAGCGTTCTGCCCGCGGCCGCCCTCAGCGCGCTCGCCGCGGCCGTCGTCCCGCTCACTGCACAGGCGCCTGTCGCACCTGCGGCCGCTGCGGTCCCATCAGTGACGGTCGTCATCAAGGCCGGTCGTCTCGTCGACCCCCGCGCTGGCACGACCCTCACCAACCAGGCGATCCTGGTCGAGGGCGAGCGTATCAAGGAGGTCGGCCCGGCGAGTGCGGTGGCGGGTCACGCGCCAGCGGGCGCCAGAGTCATCGACCTGAGCGGCGCGACCGTGCTGCCGGGACTGATCGATTGCCACACGCACGTCACCTCCGACCCGGGCGATTACTACCAGCAGCTGTTCCGCCAGAGCCCGATCGACCAGGCGGTCGTCGCCCATGTGTTCGCGAAGCGCACGCTGGAAGCGGGGTTCACCACGATTCGGAACGTCGGGGCGGACGAGTTCGTCGACGTAGCGCTGCGCAACGCGATCAACTCAGGCGTCGTCGCAGGGCCGCGGATGCAGGTGTCGACCATGCCGTTGTCCGCGACGGGAGGGCACGGCGACGTGAACGGCTTCTCCCCCTACCTCCGGTTCGAGCAGGCCTCCGGAATCGCGAACGGCGTGGATGAGATCCGCAGCAAGATCCGCTGGGAGATCAAGTACGGCGCGGACTTGATCAAGGTGCTCGCGAGCGCCGGCGTCCTGTCGGAGGAGGAGTCGGTGGGCGCGCCGCAGTACTCGCAGGAAGAGCTGAACGCCGTGGTGCAGGAGGCAGCGATGTGGGGGAAGAAGGTAGCGGCGCACGCGCACGGGGCCGAGGCGATCAAGCGTGCGGTGCGCGCCGGCGTGGCGTCGGTCGAGCACGGCAGCCTGCTCGACGACGAGGGGATCCGCCTGATGAAGGAGCGCGGCACGTATCTCGTCGCCGATATCTACAATGACGACTACATCCTCGCCGAGTACACCCGGCTGGGCTACCCGCAGAAAATCATCGACAAGGAGCGCCAGGTCGGGCGGCTCCAGCGCGAGAACTTCAAGAAAGCGGTGCAAGCGGGCGTGAAGATCGCGTTCGGCACGGACGCGGGTGTGTATCCGCATGGCTGGAACGCGAAGCAGTTCGCCCACATGGTGCGGTGGGGGCTGACGCCGATGCAGGCGATCCAGGCGGCCACCGTGAACGCGGCGGATCTGCTGGGGTGGGCGGACCGCGTGGGCGCGGTCGAGCCCGGGAAGTTCGCGGACGTCATCGCCGTGGCGGGCGACCCGCTCCAGGACGTGACCGTGCTCGAGCACGTCGGCTTCGTGATGAAGGGGGGGGCCGTCGTGAAGGACAGCCTCACCGCGGGCGGGACGCACGCGCGGTAGTGCCGGCGTCTTGCCGGCCGGGGCAGCGGGCGTTCTCTTAAGGGTTGACCGCCCAATCTGGAGGTTCTTCCATGCGTCCCGCGATCCTCATGGCGTGCCTGCTCGTCCCCCTCCCCCTCCCCCTGACGGCGCAGGAAACGGCGTCCGACACCCTGCTCACAGTCCAGCACTACCTCGATTGGGAGCAAGTGAGCGACCCGCAGATTGCCCCGGATGGCGCGCAGATCGTCTACACCCGCCGCTGGGTCAACAAGCTCGAGGACAAATGGGAGTCAGCGCTGTGGATCATGAACGCCGACGGCTCGCATCAACGCTTCCTCGTCAAGGGGTCGAATGCCCGCTGGTCGCCCGACGGGATGCGGATCGCCTTCCTCGCTGACGGCGAGCCCAAGGGCACGCAACTCTTTGTGCGCTGGATGGACGCCGAGGGCGCGGTCACGCAGATCACCCGGGTGGAGGAGACGCCGGCCGATCCCCGCTGGTCCCCGGACGGCAAGGCCATCTCGTTCGCCATGCTGGTCCCGGACTCGACCGTGTGGAAGATCTCGTTGCCGCAGCCGCCGCAGGGAGCGAAGTGGACCCCCGCGCCCCGAGTGGTCGACGAGCTCCACTACCGGCAGGATCGCGTCGGATTCATGAAGCAAGGCTTCACGCATCTCTTCCTCGTGCCAGCCGAGGGCGGCACGCCGCGCCAGCTGACGTCGGGGCACTGGAATGTGGGAGCGCGCTTCGACGGCCTTTCGGCCCGGGTGGGCTACGATTGGACGGCGGACGGCAAGACGCTCGTCTTCGACGGGCTGCGCGACACGACGTGGGACGGCCAGTACCGGGTCTCCCGCATCTACGCGCTCGACGTGGCGAGCGGGGCGATCCGCACGCTCGTGTCGCGTCCCGGCTACTGGGCCGACCCGACCGTGTCACCCGACGGCCGGATGGTGGCGTTCACGGGATACGATTCCAGCGAGCATACCCATCGGACCTCAGATTTGTACGCGATCGCCATCGACGGCTCCGGGATGCGCGATCTGTCGAAGAGCCTCGACCGGGATCCCGGCGATCTCACGTGGGCGCCGGACGGCAAGGCGATCTACTTCACCGCCCCCGACCGCGGCTCGATCAACGTTCATGTGACGGACCTCGGGGGTGGGGTACGCGACGTGACCCAGGGCGTGCAGGTGGTCTCGCTCTCGTCCGTGGCGCGCACTCTCATGGCGGTCGGGGTTGGGAGCGACCCGGCCCATCCCGCGGACGTGGTACGGCTCGACCTGCGCAAGCCCGGTTCCCAGGGGCTCAGCCGGCTCACGAACGTGAACGAGGACGTGCTGGCGAACAAGCGATTGGCGCGGACGGAGGAGATCTGGTACACCTCGACCGGCGGGACGAAGGTGCAGGGATGGGTCGTCAAGCCGCCGTCGCTCGGTCCAGGGAAGCGGTATCCGTTGATCCTCGAGATCCACGGCGGCCCGTTCGCGATGTACAACGTGGGGTTCAGCTACATGTTCCAGAACTTCGCGGCGAATGGCTACGTCGTGCTGTTCGTCAACCCGCGCGGCAGCACCGGCTATGGGGACGGATTCTCCAACGGCATCGACCACAACTATCCCGGCCCCGATTTCGACGACCTCATGGCGGGCGTGGATGCCGTGATCGCGCGCGGTCTCGTCGACTCGACGCGGATGTACGTGTCAGGCTGCTCGGGTGGCGGGGTGCTCTCGAGCTGGGTGATCGGCCACACGACGCGCTTCGCCGCTGCCGCGGTGCGCTGTCCCGTGATCGACTGGATCGCGATGGCCGGCGAGACCGACATTCCGCTGTTCACCTACAGCTTCTTCCACCAGCCGTTCTGGGAAAAAGCCGACGAGTGGCTGGCGCATTCGTCGCTCATGTTCGTGGGCCGCGTGACGACGCCGACGCTGCTTATGACGGGGGAGCTGGACCGCCGCACCCCGATTCCGCAGACCGAGGAGTACTACGCGGCGCTCAAGATGCGGCATGTCCCGGCAGTCATGCTGCGATTCAATGAGGAGTTTCACGGCACGGGATCGAAGCCGTCCAACTTCATGCGGACCCAGCTGTACATGATGAGCTGGTTCGAGAAGCACAAAGCGGGTGGGGAAGCCGCGGCCAGCAGTCAGGGTAACCGGTAATCAGCGGCTCAGCGGTCTGCGAACGTCAGGCCGAGCCGGTGCTGGCTGCCCAGCAGCTCCGAGCCGGCATAGGCGTAATCGAGCGCCACCTGCCGGAACCTGAGGCCCACGCCCAGGGTCACCGGCCGGGTGGCGAAGTCGCCACCAGCGCGCGACGCGACCCCCAACCGGGCCACCACGAGCAGCTGAGTGGCGGGATCCGCGAGCCCGACCTCGATGCCGCCGCCTACCCGACCGGGCGCGCCCCGCACGGCGGCGTAGTCGGCAGCGAGGAGCAGATGGAGCCGCTCGTGGCTCAGACCGAGCGGTTGCAGCTCCGCCCCGGCACGCACGGTGCGCGGGAGCGGCGCCCCGAACCCTCCCACATCCACGTCGCCGCCCACGTACTGCAGGCTCGCCCCGACCGCCAGCCTCTCGGAGAGCCGGCCGCGGACGCCGGCCGAAAAGCTGGCCGCGCCGCCCGACGCTTCGGCAAGCGTTGTCGAGTAGTAGTTGACGGCCGCTCCTACGCTCGCGTGGCCAAGCTCCACGGCGGCGGCCAGTGCGAATGCCTGCTCGTTCGCCGAGAGCTGCTGTCCCGTGGGCGTGCCGCTGCCGCCGCAGCCGTTGCACACCACCTCGTCCACGCTGCCGAGATCGAGATACCGGATGCCGAGGGCGAGCCCGACCGAGCGCGTCCGGATACCGACCGCCATCGAGCCGGCCTTCGATCCCTCGAACAGCGTCTGGCCGCCCAGCTGCACCTCGAGATGCCGGACCGTGATCGCGCCCGCGGGATTGGCGAAGATGCTCGTCACACCCCCGGCTGCCGTGAGCGCGCCGCCGAGGGCGGCGGCGCGCGGCGCGGTCGTGAGCTGCAGGATCGGCGCGCCGGCCTCGCCGTTGGAGCGATCGATCGTTTGCGCTGCGGTCACTCCGGGCAGGGCAGCGAGGCCGACGGCGGCGAGCGCGTCACGCAGTCTCATGGTGGCCGCCTCAGCGTGCAGGGCTCAGGATCATCAGGCGCTGGCGCAGCAGCTCTGCGCCGGTCTTGACGACCAGGATGTACATGCCGTTCGGCAGCCCCGGCGACTCGCCCCGCACATCCCACTCGAACCGGTTCGCGGGCAGCGCGCTGAAGTCCCGGACCCGGAGCCCGGCGAAGTTGTAGAGCGCCATCGAGCGGGGCGTCGAATCGTAGCTGAAGATGACTCGACCGCTCCGCACCGGGTTCTCCGAGATGAGAAAGATCTGGCCGCCCTGCAGCAGCTCCGCGCGGCCGAGGCGGCTGGTCACCGGCACCGGGATGTAGGCAACCGCCCGGCGCGTCGAGGGCGTGCCGGTGCCGAACACCGCGGCCACCCGTAGCCCCAGGGTGTCACCCTGACGCAAGTGGTCGTTGAGCCGCACGGCGAGCAGGTAGGTGACCTGGCCGCCCGGCGCGACGTTCGCGCCGAGATCGACGAAGCGTGCGGTGGAGCCGCCGGCGAAGGGTGTGGGCAGGGAGACGAGCGGCGCCCCGTTCGGGATAACCCCCGTCCCGGCCGAGTCGCGATACAAGTCGAGCGCCGTCACGAAGTCGGCGAGGGTGTGGTTGCTCGCGCCCGCCACGGTGACCGTGTCCAGCCGGTCGCCCTCGGCCGTCGAGGCCGTCACCACGAATTGCAGCGCCGCGTTGGCGCCGATGCGGACCCGGCTGCTGGGTGAATTCACTCCCGCCGCGGCCGTCAGCGCGGGCGGCGCCTGCGCCAGCGCTGCCTGCACGTCGAGCTTGCCGTACCCCCACGAGGGGTTGGGCGAGCCGCCGGCGAACCCCGTGGCGTACGATCTCCCGGTGAAGCCGTCACTGCGCGCCGTGCTGGTGAGGATGGTGCGAACTTGCTCGGGCGTCAGATCGGGCCTGCGCTCGAACAGCAGCGCCACCGAGCCCGTCACCATCGGCGTCGCCATCGACGTCCCACTGAACAGCACGTGCCGGCCGTCCGTCGCGATGAGCGCCGCGGGCGCCGCGGGATTGCTCGCGCTCGAATAGACGGAGAACACCCCCTTGCCGGGAGCCGACAGCTCGGGCTTCTGCCGGGAAGGGAGGCTGTCGCGCACCGAGCGCGTGGGACCGGGCGAGGAGAATGTGGCGAGGTCGCCCACTTGCTCCCGCACGGTGAACTGGAACGTGCCACCCTGCGCCACCCAATTCACGCGGTTGACGTAGGCGGCGACGGTGATCGCGCGGGCGGCGTTCCCCGGAGAGCTTACGAGGTACGCGTTATCGCCGCCCCCGCTGATCTGGGTGTCGCCGAGGGTGCTGCTCGTCGCGTACTCCCAAAGGTCGAACCGGCCTGAGCCGCCGAGATGGTCGACACGGATCGTGATCACCCACGTCCCCGCTGCGGGCGCATGGGTGGGGTCCGCGTCGTACATCTCGATTTCACTCTGTCCATCGCCGTTCTGTGCCGCGGGGCCGTTCGACGCGTTGTCGAGGAAGACGTGGCCCTGGACGGTTTCCGTGTCCGCTGGAGCATCGCCTCTCCGCCGGGAAACGGTCGTGCCGTCCGGGCGCCGCACCGTGACCGTGAGCGAATCGCGCGCGTCGTACCACAGGGTGAACAGCATGAAATCGTTCACGTTCCCGGCGGCGGGCGCATAGCCGGGCACGGTCACAGCCAGCTGCGCCGTATCGCCGGCCGCGAGCGTGCGGGCGGCGTGCACGAGGAAGATCGGCGTGTTCCCGGGAGGAATCGGCGGGTTCCCGGTCGTCGCGGTGGGGTTACTGCCGTCGTTCCCGGCCGCGATGACGACGAGGTGACCGGCCCCTGAGAGCGAGTCAATCGCCTGTTCGGCGGCCTCGGTGCCGTCGTGCGGTCCGAACAGCGTGCCGAGGCTCAGGTTCACCACCGCGGGACGTCCGAGCAGGTCGGCGCGCTTGAAGATGTACTCGACCCCCGTGACCACATCGAGGAGCGAGAAACTGACGTCGCCGCCCTTCACCGCGATGATGTCCGCGTTGGGCGCCACGCCGGCGTATTGATTGGCGCTGCCGGCCGAGCCATTCCCCGCCGCAATGCCCGCGACGTGCGAGCCGTGTGCCGCGATGTCGCGCTCCGAGCAGCCGCCTGCATTGATCAACGCGGCGCTACATTCGTTGCCGTCGCTGAAGTTCTGCCCGCCCACGTTCCCGGGTGGCGTGCCGATGGTGGTGAGGTCCCAGAGGTACAGGATCCGGGTGGACCCATCGGCGTGCTTGAAGTCGGCGTGCGACCAGTCGATGCCGGTGTCGAAGATGCCCACGATCACACCGCTGCCGGTCGCTCCCGTAAACGTCCCGCCGCTGGCGGTCCGCACCAGGCTGGCGCGGATGTCCTGCATGGCTAGGTCGTTGCTCAATCGCGCGCGACGGGCGGCCTGCACGTACCGTACCCGGGCATCTGCCAGCAACGCGCGCAGGGCCGACAACGGGACACGCGCGCCGAACAACGCTCCGGCATGCACCGTCACGAGGCCGCCCAACGCCTCGATCACCGCGGGCGACCGGTCGCTCAGCGACACGAACACGTCGACGAACGTCTCGGCGCGGCCGGGCTCGCGGCGCAGCATCACGACGCCGGCCAACGGCCGACGCAGCGCCGCACCCAACGCCGCGCCGCGCGGCGTTGCCTCGATGCGTGCGACGGCAGCGGGGTCGAGCAGCGGTCGTAGCAGGGGGTCGAGCTTGTTGGCTGGAGCCTGCGCGCGCGCGCCGGACGGCAATGCCGCCGCAGCGAGCACGCTGAGCGCGACGGCCGATGAGAGTACGGGGGATTGCGGCACGGGGCTCGTAACATGGCGCAACGCGGCCGGTGCGGGCAAGTGGGGGGCGCGGCTAGCGGGCGCCGGTCAACGCCTTCGTTACCCGCTGCTGCAGCGTCCGCAGATGCTCCGTCAGCCACCCCTCCTCACGCAGCCCCTCCGCCCGCGTCGCCGCGACCCACGCGGCCATTATCCCTGCGCGCTCGACGTACCCGACCACGCGGGTAGGGTCCTCGCGGCTTACGACGGGAAGCAGCTCGGCCTCGTGTTCGAGCAGCTTGATCAGGGCGTCCTCGAGCAGTTCGTCGGGGTACGAGGTGGCAGGCGCCCGCTCTGCGACCCGCAGCACCGGGGGCTCCATCACGTCCCGGACCTGGAGGAGATGCAGCGGATTCACGACGTATTCGCGGGTCAGGTGATACCCGCGGCGCGCGACCTTCTCGGTGAGGATGGAGCGCTTCATGAGGAGCACGGTCACGGCGTGGGCGGCGACGCAGGCGACGAACAGCCCGGCCAGCACGTTGACGTCGTGCGTGAGCTCTAGGACGAACGCGACGGCCGTGAACGGCGAGCGCATCGTGCCACCCATCGTCGCCCCCATGCTGATCGCGGCCCAGAGGCCGGGATCGCCCGCCGGAATCCAGGAGGCCGCGAGGGCGCCGAGCGAGCCCCCCATGATGAGGAGGGGGGCGAGCACGCCCCCGGAGGTACCCGAGCCCAGGGCCGCGGCCCAGATCACGGCCTTCGTCAGCATGAGCCCGAGCAGCGCGACGCCGACGAGCCGTCCGGCGAGCAGATCGTGGATCGTGCCATATCCGACGCCCAGCGCGCGGGGGTAGAGCAGTCCGCCCAGTCCCACTACCGCCCCGCCCAGCACCGGCCACCACATCCAATGATCGGCGGCTTGCGGAACAGGTCCTCAGAGGCGTACACGAGCCAGGTGAGGAACTCCGACCCGAACCCCGCGACGATCCCCAGCCCCAGCGCGGCGAACAGCTCCGGCCACGCCGGGAGCGCGTGCGGCGTCACGGGGAAGAGCGGTCTGCTGCCGAGCAGCGGCACCCGCAACGCGCCCGCCACCGCCGCCGCGCAGGCGACCGGAATAAAGCTGCGGGGCTTCCATTCAAAGAGCAGCAGCTCCACCGCGAGCAGGGCCGCGGCCACCGGTGTGCCGAACACCGCCGCCATCCCGCCGGCCGCGCCCGCCACCAGCAGCGTCTTCCGCTCGGCGGGCGACAGATGGAACGCCTGGGCGAACAACGAGCCGAACGCGCCGCCCGTCATGATGATCGGCCCCTCGGCGCCGAACGGTCCACCCGTGCCGATCGAGATCGCGGAAGACAGCGGCTTGAGGATAGCGACCTTCGCGGACATGCGGCTCTGGCCGATGAGAATCGCTTCCAGCGCCTCCGGGATGCCGTGGCCGCGGATCTTCTCGGAGCCGTACCGCGCCATCACACCCACGATCACCCCGCCCACGACGGGAACGCCGACGGCCCACAGCCCGAGCGCGTTTGCACTCGGTGCTGTGAAGCTCGTGTCGAAACCCTGGAAGTAGGCGAGGTTCGTGAATAAGCCGATGAGGCGCACCAGCGCGAGGGCGACGAACGCGCTGATCACGCCCACCAGCGCCGCCATGGCGGCGAGAGTGACGACGCGGGTGTCGGCGGTGAAGTCGCCGAGCGGGTCTTCGAACGATGGAGCTCGAGTCATGCAGGCAGACGCAAAAAGAACGTAATCGGATCATGCGTGGCAGACAGTATCGCTTTGGAACCGCTGCCGCCCCACCTAGAAACAGTTGCCCCTGGCACGCCGCGTGCTCGTTACCTGCTAATTTGGTTCGCCCTCTTCACAGCGGACACGCATCACGCCAATCTCAGGAGGCGCCCTATGCCCATATCGCTTCGGCCTCTTCCGGGGGCGGCGCTCGGGGCAGCGGCAACCGTGCTGTTCACCCTGCTGCCCGCGGGCTGCGACCAAGGCTCGACCGGTCCCCAGCTCGGCAACCCCGCTCAGTTCTCCCGCGTTATCAGTCTTCCCGACCTGCGCACCCATCTCACCACCGGCCCCGCCCGAGTGGAAGTGAGAGTCATTCCGGGTGGGCTCACCGCCCGGAGCGTGGAGATAAAGGGGCCGGACGAGGTCACGCGACGCGACGAGATTCGCAGTCGAGTCACCGCGATCAGCGCCACGGGCAGTCAGGGCACCGTCACCCTCGCTTTGGGAAACCTGCAGGTCGGCTTCAACTCGTCCACCATGTTCCGTCCCGACGACGGCAACGATCCCGACGCGGGGACCACGGCGCTCGCCAACTTTGTGGCGCGGGTACAGGCGGAGCTGGCAGCCGGCAGCCACCCGGCAGTGCAGGTGCGCCGCAGTGCGCCCGCCCAGCCGCAGGCGCCCGGCGACGCGAGCTTCACGGCCGATGAGTTGAGGCTGGACGACGAGGCCGATCACCCCGCCATCAAGCTGAACATCACGGCCGCCAACCTCAGCGACAACACGACGCCGCCGCCGGACGGCTGGCTCACCGTGCTCGGTTTGAAGATCGAGCTCCGCGTCACCGAGGGCACCACGACACTTCGGGCCGAGATGCCTGATATCGAGGGGGAGCACGAGTTCGAAGGCGTGGTGCAGTCGGTAGATGCCACCGCCGGGACCGTGACTCTGAAGAGCGGCACGATCATCCGGATCGTCGCGGGGACCGAGATCGAAGCCAAAGAAAGGGAAGAGGACGCAGACCAGCACCTCGCTTCGCTCGCCGACGTCCAGGCCGCGCTCACGGCCGGGAAGACCGTCAAGTCGGAGGGCGAAGGCTCGTTGACAGCACCAACCCGCTGACGATCGACGCCATCAGGGTCGAGTTCCAGGTCGAGAACGCCGACGCTGACGACTCTGGACATACGATCGAAGGACCCTGAGCGCGCGCGGTGCCCGGGTAGCGCCGGGCCCCGCTGCTTTCACTGCCGTTGCAGTTGGCCGGCGATCAGCCGTGCGGCGAGTCGCGCGTCGCGCTTGATGTTGTACAGACCGCCCGTCGCGTCGTAATTGTGTCCCACGAAATAGAGATCGGGCTGGTCGAGGCTCACCACCCGTTCGCGGCGGCGGGCAAAGCCGCCCTGGTCGCGTTGCACCAGACCCCCGAGCGGCGCGAGCGCGGCGCTGAACCCGGTGGCGAGGATCACGTCGTCGAACCGACCGGCCGTTCCGTCCGTGAAGCGCGCCCCGTCCGCCGTGAGCTCTGCCACGCCCGCGCGCACGTCGATCAAGCCCTCGCAGATCGCGTCCACCAAGTGGAAGCCGATGACGGGGATGGCATCGAGGGGGCTGTAGGCTGGACGTGGCAGGACGGGCTTACCCCGGCGCAGCTCGGTGAGGAGGCGTACCAGGCCGACGGCGGCTTCCTGGATGGCGCGCGGCAGCGTCCGCACCCAGTAGGACACGTACTGAATCGGAAGGCCGGCAAGGGTGAGCGGCACCACGTTGGCACCGGATCGGACGGCGATCGTCACCTTGCCGCCCGCCCGCGCGATCTCGCTACCGATCTCGGCGCCCGAGTTCCCCACGCCCACGACCAGCACGCGCCTGCCCGGGTAGGCATCGGGTCGGCGGTACTCGACGCTGTGAACGATCCGTCCACCGAACGACTGCTGGCCGGGCAGCGCCGGTATCCGGGGGTTCGCCACGATCCCCGTCGCCACGACGAGCACCTGGGCGGCGTATTCCCCGCGGCTCGTCCGCACCGTCCACGAGCCGTCCGTTCGAGTGATCCTTTCGACGGCGTAGCCCGTCTCCACCGGCAGGTCAAACGCCAGGGCGTAGCGCCGCAGGTACTCCAAGAACTCGCGCCGCGGGACGAACAGCGGGGCGGAGTGGGGGAAGGGCATGCCGGGGAGGTTCGACATGTGCTTCCCGGTGTGGAGGGTGAGGCTGTCATACAGATTGGCCCAGGTGTGGCCGACGCTGTCACCGCGCTCCAGCACTCGATGGGGGACGGCGCGTGCCTGGAGCTGCTGCGAGGTCGCGAGGCCTGCCGGCCCCGCTCCGACGACGAGCACGCGCGCGGGCTCAGGCATTCACCGGCTCGCGCACCTCGGCGCGGACGCACTCCGCCACCCGATCGGCGAGCGCCATGATCGTGAGATAGGGATTGATCTCCAGCGAATCGGGGAAGAGGCTCGCGTCGGCCACCCGCAGCCACGGCAGCCCGTGTACGCGGCCCCAGGCGTCGGTCACGGAATCCGCCGTGCTCCCGCCCATCCCGCAGCCGCCCATCAGGTGCGCTGCCGAGATCGACACCCGGCCCGGAAGGAAGTGCCGGGCGGCGACCCGCGCGTCCAGCCGGTCCGCCTCGCTCGCTGTGATCAGGGGCGGGTCGGCGGGGACGTGCACGCGTCGCGCGCCGGCCGCGAAGAAGATGCGCACCGCCGCGCGTGTCCCGCGTGCGAGCGCCTTGAGCGTCTCGGGCGTGAAGCGATAATGCACCACGGGCCGCCCCGCGCGGTCGACTCCGACCCGGTTGCCGGGCACCGCGCGGTCGCACGCGAGCAGGAGGATCATCTGGAGACGCGGAAACGCGCGCATCATCGCGCTGTGCGACGCGCCGAATCCCGTCAGGCTCTTCGCTGTCACGAACGGGAAATACATGCACGTCTCGAGCACGAAGCCGTCCTCCGCGGCGCGGTCGACGAAGTAGCTCTTCGGGTGACCCACATCGTTGGTGATGTCGCGCGGGTGCTCGCCTACGAGAACGAGCGCGGGGTGACAGGTGAAACCGTGGCCGAGCTGCGGCAAGCGAGCCGGGAGGGCGGACCGGAGCAGCAGGGCGGGCGTCCCGATCGCGCCAGCCGCGCACACCACGGTCCGCGCCCGGACCCGATACTCCCCCGGCGGCCACTCGGCTGGGCCGCCCTTCGCCCCCGGCGGTCGCGCAGCGACCCGGACGAGAAGCGAGCGGTCGCCGCCGATCCGGATGACCTCCGCCCGCGTCACGACCTCCACTCCCTCGCGCTCGGCGCGCGGCAGCTGCACCCGGTTCGTGCCCTGCTTCGCCTGGTTCGGGCAACCGAGGTTGCACAGGCTCGACCCGCGGCAGCCCTGCACATTGACGGGGAACTGCTCGACTCTGAATCCGGCCTTCCGTCCCCCCTCGACGAACAACCGGTTGTTATCGTTGATGAGGGAGTCTTCGAGCAGGTGGACGCCGTTCTGCGCGGCGAACCGCTCCGAGCGGGTCACGATGTCGGCGTGATCGAGGCCGGGGACGCTCCAGCGCCGGATCACACGCTCGGGCGCGGTGAGCGAGGTGCCGGTGTAGACGACGGTGGAGCCGCCGTACACGGAGGCGAACGCCAGGGTCATGGTGCCGTCGGCCGTGAGAAATCCGCCCGTGTCAGCATACAGTGCCGCGGCCATCTCGAGCTCCCGCCCGGTGAACTCGGCGTCGCCCAAGCGCGGCCCCTTTTCGAGCACCACGACCCGCCTGCCGTCACGCACCAGCGGCGCGAGCTCCTGCGCGACAGTCCCGCCCCCGGCACCCGAGCCGATGATCACCACGTCGTAGCGACGCTCTGCCGCCTCGCTCACCGGCGCACCTCCCAGCCCCGCGGGTCCGCGCGATAGCCGATCTCCGTCGCGGCGGCCGGCCGCCCGTAATAGCCCATGAACACCAGCGTGCGGAGCCCCCAGAAGCCGCGCCGCACGAGCAGGAGGGGCGCGCGCTCGATGGAAGCAAGCAGCCGCGCGCGGCGTGCGGCGTCGAGGGCGCTGAACCGGCGAGCGTACCGGACGACGGCGATCCAGTCGATCAGCCTGAGGAACACTTTCAGCCCGCGTCGCAGCGACGCAGGGCGGTCCGCGAGCGCCTGCTCGACGATTCGTTCGAGGTCGGTCCACCCCGTCGCATCCAACCGGGCCGCTTCGGGCACGACCGTCGTGACGACGGCGGCGAAAAGGCGTTGCATGCGCGGAACCTAGGGGTCGAGAAGCGGAGCGGCAACGCGCGCTCGGAGCGGCAGGACTTGCTCATCATGTCCGATGGCGCCATGCTCGTGTCCGACGACCGAGCAGGCGTCGTATACCGCATCCCCTACCTAGGAGCAGACGGCGGTGACAGAAGAGTTGCAGGAGTACCTCCGCCAGATCGACGCGGTCAAGCGCGAAGGCCAGGCGCTGGTCTCGGGGCTATCGCAGGCCCAGCTGAACTGGCGGCCCGGGCCGGAGCGTTGGTCCATCGCCGAGTGCTTGGTGCACTTGAACATCGCCGTGACGAAGACGCTGCCGGCGTTCGACCGGGCGATCGAGCACGCACGATCCCGCGGCCTCGTCGGGCGGGGGCCTTTCCATTACAGCTGGTTCGCGAACTGGATGGTGCGCTCGATGGAGCCGCCGCCGAAGCGCCGGATGAAGACGTTCAAAATCTTCCTGGTGCCGCCCGGCGCCACCCACTCCGCGGGCCAGGTGCTGCCCGAGTTCCTGCGTGTCCGCGACCAGCTTGCGGAGCGCGTGCGCCAGGCGGACGGGCTCGACCTGCGACGTCCCCGGGTCGTCTCGCCCGTCACCCCGCTCTTGCGGATGCCGCTCGGCGCCTACTTCGCGTTCGTAATTGCACACGACCGCCGGCACCTGTGGCAGGCCCGACAGGTTCGCGAGGCGCCGGGGTTCGGCGTGCGCGGGTGAATTCGGGTGGGGACAACTGGACGGGTAGACGGCGAGGCAGACGCTGAGGCGCCGAGACGCTGAGTTGGGCGTCTTGGCATCTGGGCGTCTACCTATTCGCTCGCTCCCCCTCGAGCAGGGCTCTCTTCCGCTCTACCCCCCACCGGTATCCGCCGAGGTCCCCCCCTTTACTCACGACGCGATGACACGGGATCACCACCGCCACCGGATTCGTCGCGCACGCGCGCGCCAGGGCGCGGGTCGCCCGCGGCTTCCCGATGGCGCGTGCGATTGCGGAATAGGAGCTGGTGCTGCCGTACGGGATCTTGCGCAGGGCCTCCCATACCCGCCGCTGGAATGCCGTAGCGCGCAGATCGAGCGGGAGATCGAGATCCGGCTGGCGCCCGTCGAAGTGGGCGGTGATCTCGGCCACCCACGGGCGCAGCGTGGCGTTGTCGCGGGCGATGACCGCGCTCGGGAATTCGGCGCGCAGCCCGCGCTCGAGCGCGGCAGCGTCGTCGCCGATGCCGATGCGGCAGATGCCGCGCTCGGTGGCGGCGACGAGCAGTCGTCCGAGCGCGCAGGGGACGACGGCGAACGCGATGCGCGTCCCCGCGCCGCCGCGGCCGTACGTAGCTGGGGTCATGCCGAGCCGCGCGTGCGCGCCTTCGTACACGCGACTGGTGGAGCCGTAGCCTGCTTCGTAGAGTGCGGGGCTCACCTTCTTTCCCTCCTTGAGCTGGGTCTTGAAGCGCTCGAGCCGGCGCTCGTCCCGGTACTGCCGCGGCGTGAGCCCGAGCACGGCCCGAAATGCGCGGAGCAACCGATGCGATGTCGTGCCGGCGCGCGCGCTCAGACTCCCGAGGCTCGCCGGCGCGTCCGGATGTGCATCGATTCGGTGGCACACGGCGCGCACCAGCGCGATCCGTGGGTCCGCCGGCCTGGCTTCGCCGGGGCGGCAGCGTCGGCAGGCGCGGAACCCTGCCTGCTCGGCCGCCTCGGGAACCGGGAAGAACGCGACCTGCTCCCGATGCGGCTTCTTGCTCGCGCACGACGGCCGGCAGTAGATGCCGGTCGAGCGCACCGCGTACACGAATGCGCCGTCGTAGCCAGCGTCGCGGGCCAGCACGGCCCGCCAATGGCGCTCGGACGTCAGGCCGGTGACAACAGCGGCACGGGTCACGCTGGAGAAGTTAGCGCGCCCTCGTGCCGCGATCTATCCGTATTTGGCGGCCGAATTTGGTGAGCAGAGTCAACCGGGGCCCGTCGGGCCTCCCGGAGCGACTGCGTATTCTTGTCGCGAAGGGAGGCCCGACGGGCTCCGGGGGACTACATCCAGGGTTCGTCTGCGGAGGGCCCGTAGATCGATGGCACCTTGCCGTCCGCCATCCGCAGGTACACCGAGAACTGGCCGCGGTGATGAACGCTGTCCATCAGCATGTACCACAACACGTCCATCTTGCGGATGTCCCCCATCTGCTTGGGCGCCACGAAGAACTTTACCGTCTTGTTGAGCTCCGCCTCCGGTGTCTTCTTGATGCGCTCCACAAACGCCTGAGAAGACCTCTCGTACGCCGCGATCACCTCCGGCAGGGTGCCGGGCGCCGGCGGCATCTTGCCGAACTCGATCCCACCTTCCAGGGCCTGCTCGCTCGCCTTCTGCTCCGTCACGAACATCCACGCGAGCTCCCTCGCCGACTTACACTTAGCGTGGGGCTTCAGGTCTGCTTTGGCGCTTGGGTACGCCTTGAGCACCTTCATCGTGGTGGGGACCTCTTTCTGCAACGCTCCCAGGAACTGCTCCTTCTCGGTCATGGCTTCCTCCTTGCGAGGTATGCGGCACAGGCTGCCAATAATACGTCGGCCGGCCTGCGATGATCCAGCGGACCGGCATGCTGCGCCTCAGTGGGAGGATACGAGCCAGGTATCTTCGAGGGGTGATCTACACCGTCGGCCACTCGACGCGGAGCCTCGAGGCCCTCGTGGCGCTGCTGACGGCGTATCGGGTGGGGCTCGTCGTGGACGTGCGCCGCTATCCGGCCTCTCGCCGGCACCCGCACTTCGCCGAGCACCCGCTCGCCGCCGCGTTGCAGGCGGCGGGGATCGGCTATCGGCACGACCCCGACCTGGGCGGGCGGCGGCGGGCACGCCGGGACTCCCCCAACACGGCGTGGCGCAGCGCCGCATTCCGCGGCTACGCGGATCACATGGAGACCCCCGCGTTCGAGCAAGCCGTCGCGCGGGTGATTGCGCTCGCCGACGCGCAGCCCGTCGCCGTCATGTGCGCTGAAGCCGTGCCATGGCGCTGCCACCGCCAGCTCATCGCGGACGCGCTGCTGGCCCGAGGGATCGCCGTGCGGCACATCCTCGGGGCGGGGGAGCCCCGGGACCACCGGCTGTCGCCCTATGCGCAGGTGCTGGCGGACGGGCGCCTGCGCTATCCCGGGCAACCCGACCAGACGTCGCTGTGTTGAACGGCACGCGCTGCCGCGGCATCGGACTTCCCATCCTAAGGAAGCTCTGCATAGGTGACGCGAAGTCGGCGTGGGGGCTAGCACGCTGACACGCGAGGGCGCACGGCAGGCACAGAAGCTTCGATATCGCCCATGCTTCGGCGTAGATGTGTCGCCCGAGCGCCCTCGCGTGTGACGCGTGCGACGCCCCCACCCCCGACTTCGCGCGACTTGTGCAGAGCTTCCTTAGGGCAGCGGTTGTCCCTGCACCCGCTCGAGATACGGCTGGAGCCGGTGTCCGGCGTAGCGGAAGGAGTCGGCCAGCAACACCCCGAACACTGCGAGGACAGCCACGAGCGCCGTGGCCGTCGCCCAGTGCCGCGGCCGGAACTGCTTGAGCGTCGGCGCCGTGGCCACGAGGCCGAGCAGCGAGCCGATCACCACCACGGCGTCGAAGCTGGCCCGCTGCCAGTAATCCGCGTTGAGGTGCAGCCACATCCCGAACTCGTCGAACGTGAGGGCGAGTCCCACCCCGTATAGGATCGCGGTGGCCGAGAGCCACCGGCCGGTGGGACGGCGAAACAGCAGCACGGCGCCGACGGCGGCGAGTAGGAAGATCCCATAGTTGAGATGATGCAGGTGCGTCCCGCGGAAATGCGAATGGATGTCCGGCATCCTGCCGGACATGATCAGGAACACGAGGATCCGCGACAGAACGAAGGTGAACGCAAAAGCTGCCCACACCTTGCGGGCGAGGACGTGAGCGGGCGCCGGCGGTGATGCCGGAGGCCCGGGCGTCGCGCGCTCTGTGTACATTTCCGCCCCACCGCTGGAAGTTGGTTTCATAAGGAGACTCCCGTCATGCGGAAAGGGTAACATGGCGCGTCAGAACATCTCGAGCGGGACGCCCTGGGAGCCGATCGTGGGATACTCCCGGGCGGTGCGCGTGGGGTCCGTCGTTCACGTGGCGGGCACCACGGCGACGGGATCGGACGGCAAGATTGTCGGAGTCGGCGACCCATATGCCCAGGCGGTCCAGGCGCTGCGCAACGTCGAGCGCGCGCTGCGGCAGGCCGGCGCCGCGCTCCGGGACGTGGTGCGGACTCGCCTCTACCTGACCGACATCGCGCATTGGCAGGAAGTCGGCCGGGCGCACGGCGAGGTCTTCCGCGCCATCCGGCCGGCGAGTACCATGGTGGCCGTCAGCGCGCTCGTGGCTCCGGAGATGCTGGTGGAGATCGAGGCTGAGGCCGTCGTGGAAGCGCATGGTGCGGTAGATTCGCGGAGGAGGTGACGGTCCGGTGTCTGTGACGGATGTCGGTAAGAAGGCCACGGTGGCGTGTCCCTTCTGCGCCACGCTGAACCGCGTGGACCTCGGGCGGCTCGCCGATCGCCCGCGGTGCGGAGAATGCCAGCGGCCGATTCTCCTCGACCGCCCGATCGCCGTCGGCGATGCGACGTTCGAGCGCGTGATCGCCGATACCGAGGTGCCGGTGGTGGTCGACTGCTACGCCGACTGGTGCGGGCCCTGCAAGGTCGTGGCGCCGATCCTCGATGACTTTGCCCACGATCGGGCCGGCGAGGTGCTGGTGACCAAGCTCGACACCGACCGCAATCCGGCGACGGCGCATCGCTTCGATATCCGCGCCATCCCCACCGTGCTGGTGTTCTGGAAGGGCCGCCCGGCAGGCCGGCAGACAGGCGTCCTGTCGCGCGCGCAGCTCGACGCCCTGGTGGACGCGGCTGTCCGCTCGTGACATGACCTCCGGCACGCCGCAGCGCTACGACCCGGCGCCGTCTCCCCGAGCGCGGGCCGATGTGTCCGAGCGCTCGCGCGGGGTGGCACTGGGGCTCGCCCTCGTGGGCGGTATCTTCGGCCTGCACCGCTTCTACACTGGCCGGGCGCAGAGTGCGGTGTGGATGTGCCTCACCCTCGGTGGGTGCGGGATCTGGTACCTCTACGACGTTGTGGTGATCGCTGCGGGAGACTTTCGGGACGGGGACGACCGCCGCGTCGCCCGCTGGGAGGTCGGCGCGGACGAGAGTGCGGGCCCACCCTCCCGGCGCCGCGTTGCGGACCTCGAGGACCGCATTCTGCTGCTGGAGTCGCAGGTGAGCGAGCTCGCCGAGCGTCTCGATTTTACGGAGCGGTTGCTGGCCCAGGCGCGGGAGCGGGGAAGCCTACCGAAGGGGTGAAAGGCCGGGGAAAGGCCCCGCCCCTTACCGAATACTTCCGGGGAGGCGGGATGAAGATCGGGGTCCCGAAGGAGACCGTCGCCGACGAGCGCCGTGTAGCCCTGACGCCGGATGTGGCTGGGCGACTCGGCAAGTCCGGCCTGCCGGTGCACGTCGAACGGGCCGCGGGCCAGGCCGCTTCGTTCGACGACGAGGCGTACCGTGCCGCCGGGGCGACGGTGGTCGCGACGGCGGCGGAAGTCTTCGGACAGAGCGACGTCGTCCTCAAGGTGCAGCCGCCCTCGAGCGAGGAGATAGCGCTGTGCCGGGAGGGGGTCGCGCTGGTCGCGGTGTTCCAGCCGTCAGCCGAGCGGGAGGCCGTATCCCAGCTCGCGGCTCGCAAGGTAACTGCGTTCAGTCTCGCGTTGCTCCCCCGTATCACACGCGCGCAGGCGATGGACGTGTTGTCCTCTCAGGCGACGGTGGCGGGCTACAAGGCGGTCCTGCTCGCGGCCGCGGCGGCCGGTCGCTTCTTCCCGATGCTCGTGACCGCCGCCGGCACCCTCGCGCCGGCTCGGGTGCTGGTGCTGGGCGCCGGGGTGGCGGGGCTCCAGGCGATCGCCACGGCGCGCCGCCTGGGGGCCGTCGTGTCGGCGTTCGATGTGCGGCCCGTGGTGAAGGAGCAGGTGCAGAGCCTGGGGGCGAAATTCCTGGAGATGGAGATCGGCGAGCACGCGGAGGCCGCGGGCGGCTACGCGAAGCAGCTGTCGGAGGAGACGCACCGCCGCGAGCTCGCGTTCATCGCGCAGCAGGTGAAGGACGCGGACATCGTGATCACGACAGCGGCGATCCCGGGCCAGCGCGCGCCGGTCCTGATCACGGCGGACGCCGTGCGGGCGATGAAGCCAGGCGCGGTGATCGTGGACCTCGCGGTCGAGACGGGCGGCAACTGTGAGCTGACCGAGGCCGGGCGCGAGGTCGTGCGGAACGGCGTGCTGCTGCTCGGGCCGCTCAATCTGCCGAGCACGCTGCCGCAACACGCGAGCCAGATGTACGCGCGCAACATCTCGAGCTTCCTCTCCCAGCTCATCAAGGACGGCGCTCTGCGGTTCGACTTCGACGACGAGATCGTTCGCGACACCTGCGTCACCCACGCCGGGGAGGTGCGGAAGCCATGATCGACTACTGGTCCATGCTGTTCGTGCTCGTACTGGCGACGTTCATCGGGCTGGGCGTGATCCGCCGCGTGTCCCGGCTGCTCTACACGCCGCTCATGTCGCTCACCAACGCGATCTCGGCCATCGCCGTGGTGGGCTCCATCGTCGTGGCGGGCGCCGATTACCCGGGGACGATCCGCATCCTCGGCGCGGTCGCGCTGTTCGCCTCCATGACGAACATCGTGAGCGGCTTCCTGATCACGGACCGGATGCTGAAGATGTTCAAGAAGCAGTGACCTACGCCATCGCTCAACTCGCCGCCGTCCTGGCGACGGCGCTGTTCATCTTCTCGCTGCACTGGATGAACGATCCGAAGACCGCCCGCCGGGGTGTTGTGGCGGGGGTCACGGGGATGTCGATCGCCGTGGCGGCGACGTGGATCCAGCCTGAGATCGTCCACCACGGCTGGATCGTCCTGGCGATCGTCGCCGGATTCATCGTCGGCGTGCCGCTGTCGCGCGTGCCGCTCACCGCCGTGCCGCAGCGGACCGCCTTGTCGCACGCCTTCGGCGGGTTCGCCGCTGGAGTGGTGGGCACCGCGGAATACTTCCTCGGGGCGGGTGAGAATCCGGCGCAGCTCACGGCGTTCCGGATGAGTGCCATCGTGGCCGAGGTGATCCTCGGGTTCCTGACGTTCACGGGGAGCCTGATGGCAGCGGGCAAGCTGCAGGAGGTCAAGTGGATCCCCCAGCGGCCGGTCACCTACCCGGGACAAAACGTCGTCAACGTCGGCGTGCTGGTGATCGCCGTCGCGCTGGGGGTGCTCGTTGTGGTGCATCCGACGGCCGCCTGGTCGGGACAGGTCTTCTCCGCGATCGTCGGGCTGGCCGTGCTGTTCGGCGTGCTGCTCATCATCCCGATCGGCGGCGCCGACATGCCCACCGTCATTTCGATCCTGAACTCGTACGCGGGTCTCTCGGCCGTCGCGATGGGCTTCGTGCTCAACAACAAGCTGCTGGTGACCGCCGGCGCGCTCGACGGCTCGAGCGGTCTGATCCTCTCCGTTATTATGTGCCGCGCGATGAACCGGTCGTTCACCAACGTGCTATTCGGCGCCTTCGGCACGGTGCAGAAGACGGCGGCGCTCGGGGCGCAGAAGGTGTGGAAGCAGGAGACGGTCGAGGGCGCGGCGCAGTTGCTCGAGCAGGCGAGCCACGTGGTCGTCGTCCCGGGATACGGCATGGCCGTGGCCCAGGCCCAGCACAAGGTGCGCGAGCTGTACGACCAGCTGACGAAGCGCGGGGTCACGGTGCAATTCGCTATCCATCCGGTCGCCGGGCGGATGCCGGGGCACATGAACGTGTTGCTCGCCGAGGCGGACATCCCGTACACCGCGCTCGTCGAGATGGAAGAGATCAATCCGGAAATGCAGCAGTGCGACGTGGCGCTCGTCATCGGCGCGAACGACGTCGTGAACCCAGCTGCCCGCTATGCCAAGGGCAGTCCCATCTACGGCATGCCGATCATCGACGCGGACAAGGCGAAGACGGTCCTGGCCATCAAGCGCAGCAAGAATCCGGGCTTCGCCGGCATCGACAACGAGTTGTACGTGCAGGACAACACCTGGATGCTGTTCGGCGACGCGAAGGCCGTGATCGGGGAGCTGGTGAAGCAGCTCGCAGGCGGGGGCCTGCACTAGCCTGGCTTGACGCCAGCCCGCGCGCCGCAGCTTCACCGCCCTTACCCATCGAGGAGCGTCTCCATGCGCATCGCCCGACTTGCCGCCGTGTCGGCGGCGCTCGCTCTTGCGACCTGTACCCCGGCCGAGCGCGGGGTCGTCGTGGCGCCGTCCGGTCCGCAGTTTGACTCTCACGTCCAAGACCTGGTCGGCACCCCGGATATGATCGTGGACGCCAAGACGCTCGCCACGTCGTGGGTGGTCTACGACCACGAGATCCGGGAGGGATCCTGCAGCCTGCAGGAAGCGAACCTCACCCCCGGGCAGTACCGCCTGCTCCGGTTCACGGTGGTCACCCCCAACATCGGTGACGCGGACATTTACATCGGCGACCCTAACCGGCATTGGGATCCCAACGGCGATGGCGACGGCAGCGACTCGGACGGGCTGTTCGAGAACAACGCCTGCCACCGCCATTACCACTTCCGCAACTACGCCCTGTATCAACTGATCGGTGGCAGTGGCAAGATCACCAAAGCGCGCAAGAACGGCTTCTGCATGATCGATGTGAAGCCGTACAACGACGGGGCGCCGCCCAAGTCGTGGGTGTACCGCGCCTGCGGCCGGCCGGCGCGCCCGGAGCTGGGCCTCCCGGAAGTCCCCGGGAACCAGGGGATCAGCGTCGGCTACGCGGACGAGTACTACAAGTGGCTCGCCGGGCAGTATTTCGTGCTGAACGATCCCAACGCCGACCCCGTCCCGCCGGGCGAATACACGCTGCGGATCTGGGTGAATCCCCCGTTCACGGCCAAGCGGACCGAGCCGTGCCCGGCGGTCGATCCGCAGGGGTTCTGCCACATGTTCAAGGAGAGCAACTACGCCAACAACATCGGCCAGGTGCGGATCACAATCCCTGACCATCCCGGGAAGACGGGCTTCGGCCCGGGCGCCGAGAGCAACCCGCCGGCGGACGACATCGTGGATGACGAGAATCGGCCGGACAAGTGAAGCCGGAGTCGTCGGCCAAACCGCGAAATGCGAGAGGCGGCCTGTTGGGCCGCCTCTCCTGTTACGTCCGTCTTACATTCGTCCAGCCGACGGTCAGCGCCCGCCGCACGCCGTTGGATCTGCAAGGCACGCGGAGTTCGCCAGCCGCTCGCTAATCGTGATCGGCAGGAAGGTGCCGGGCATCGTTAACGCTTCCTGCCCCGGCTGCCAAATGTCCGCAGGAATGCCGAATCGGTACTCGTCGGACAGGCGCCGCCCCTGGAGGAAGAGGTTCACCTGGCGTTCGTACTTCAAGAGATCGAGCGCGGTCACGGTGCTGGCCGGCGTCCACGCGGTCAGACCGTCGAGGGCCCGCAGACTGTCGATCGCGACCTGGAAGCCGGCCGTATTGCCGGCCGCGAGCGCCGCCTCGGCTACAATCAGACGCAGCTCGCGTGCCGAGAGGACGGTGAGCGGCGTGAAGTGGGTCGTGTTGAGGAATCCGCTGCTGCCGCCGGCCACCTTCGGTTTCGGACAAGTGGCGACCGTGGCCGATCCGCACAAGAAGCGCGCGAGCTCAGGGTCTGGCCTGTTGTCGATCGGGTCCCGGAGCCGGATGCTGTCGACGAAGATCGTCTTCCCGCCACTACCACAGCCTGACTGGGTGCACAACGGATACACGTAGGCGCTACCGATGCGCATCTCCAGCCGCTCGTTCACCTCGAACCCGATGTCCGCGAAGTTGACAGTGGCCGAGCTGAACGTCAGCTGGAACCGGTAGTCCGGTTGCTTGAGTGTGGTCGCGAGCGCGAGGGCGGCATTGGCATCAGTGACCGCGCCTGCGTCGTTCACCAGTGGACTGGCGACCGGCACGCTCGCCGGGGCTGGGTTGAGCTTGCCCCACAGCGCCAGGTAATAGCGCGCCGTTGCACGAGCCGCAGTGAGGTCGAGCTCGAGCGCCTTGTTGTTCGTCGCCTGAGCAAGTGTGATGCCGTTCGTCGCGTAGTTGATCGCCTTCTTGTAAACGGAGTCCATCTTGCTGGCACCGAGGGGCGGTGCGGCGTTGCGGCCGCTGGAGCCGATCGGGAAGTTGTCGAACAGGTTCCCGATGGCCGTGAACACGAGCGCCCCGTACAGGTACGAGCGTGCCAGGTCGTCGTCGTTGGCCAAGACGCTCTTCGCCTTGAAGCCAACGAGCCGTCCGATTGTGGTGTCCGCCCACCAGCGGGCCTCGCCGACGTAAAAGTAGGCCGCGTCCACGAACTCGTTCGTCGGCTCGGAGATTTGTCCCTCGTCGAGGTTGCGCCAGGCGTCGCGCGAGCCGATCCAGGTCAGCTCGTCGGTGGCCATGGAGTAGGGGGTGAGGATGTTGCCCCACGCTCGCGTCAGGGACGCGAGCACGCCGTTGGCTTGCGCAGCCGCCGAGGCGGGGTTGTTGAGGTCCGACTCGTTCACGTTGTTCGGGTTCTTTACGTCGAGCAGCCCGCTACACCCGGCGACGGCCAGCACTAGGCCCGCCCCGAGCAGCCCGGTTGCGTGATTGCTCCTCATGGTGTCTCTCCTCTGTCCAGCGCCCGGGGTCAGAAGCCGAACCGGACGGAGAAAGTGAACCGCCGAGGCAGAGCCAGTCCGAACGCGTCGATGGCCTCGCCGAAGTTGGGGTCGATGCCGCTCAAGTCCAGGCCCGCATCGGCGGTGCCGCGTCCGTACACGTTGAGCTCTGGATCGATGCCCTTGTAGCCGGTCCAAAGCGCGAGGTTCCGCACCGAGGCCTTGAGTGTGATGTAGCGGAGCCCGAGCCTCTGGCTCGCGGTCGTCGGGAGGTTGTATGCCAGGCTCAGCTCGCGCCACCGCAGGAACTTGCCATTCTCGTTCTGGTTCAGGCCGTCGTACGGCGACAGCGCTTTGAGCGAGAGCCACTCCTTGGCTGCTGCGAGCCGCTGTTGGGGCGTGCTCGCCGGGTTGAGCATCGTCGCCTCGACCTCGGCCGCCCGTTGGCTGTTCCGCCCGATCACCGGGTTCGCGTTCCGAAACGCGTACGTCAGATTCGTGATCGTATAGTTGCCGACCTTGTACTCGAACAGCGACGAGACCTCGAAATTCTTGACGATCGTCGCGGTGAGGCCGAACGAGCCGGCCCAGTCGGGTGTGGACTTGCCGAGGTAGTGGTCCAGGAAATCGCCGTCCCCGTCCTCGTCCACCCGCACCGGCAGCAGACTGCTGAGCGAGGTGAGCTTGCACGGATTGGTCGCGCCGAGCGGCGTCAAACAGGCCAGCATGTCGGCATCGGTGTCGAATTTGCGGTCGCCGTTCAGGTCGTAGGCGTTCTCGCCGGGCTGGAGGCACGCGTATGTGGCTCCCGCGGGCCGGTCGCTGCACGGCTGCACCAGCTTGGCGCCGAACAGTGAATTGGGCGCGTACCCTTCCTTCACGAAGTTGCGGTAGCGGGGATAGCTGCCCCCCACCTTGAGGGGAGGCGCGCCGCCCAAGCTGGTCACGATTTCGTGCAAGCGTGCTGTGTTGGCGAACACCTTCACCGAGACGTCCGACCGGTTGATGGGAAGCACGTTCAACCCGAGCTCCCAACCGTGGGCGTCGATCCGGCCGATGTTCGAGAGCTGGACCCTTCGGAATCCGCCGGAGGGCGCGTACTGCCGCAACCACAACGCGTCGCGGGTCACGCGGGTCCAGTACGTCACGTCCACCGCTGCCCTATCGTGGAGCACGCCGATCTCGGCGCCCCCCTCCCACTCGGTAGCCTTCTCCGGCTTCAGGTTCGCGTTGCCCAGATTATCGGGCACCAGACCCGGGCCGGGTTCCGAGGCCAGGGGGCCGAACGTCGTGAACTTGTCGAACGCCCCAGGCTGGAGACCCGATTGACCCACGGCTCCCCGCAGACGCACGGTCGAGAGCGTCGATCGCCAGGCCGCACCGGCCCACCCTGGAAGCGAGCTGGGTTGCACCGAGATGCTGGCCTTGGGATAGAACACGCCCTCCGATGTCTTGCCGAAGGCGCTGTTGCGATCATAGCGACCTCCGACCGTCAAGAAGGCAAAGTCCCGGTACCCGAGTTGCTCCTGCGCGAAAGCGCCGGCGTTCACTGTTTCCAGGATCCGCTCGTACGTGGTAGGCGTCGAGCCCGCGGAGACGATCTCGAGTCCCGGCCCGGGGAAATGCTCGCCCACCTCTGCCGCGTCCTCGAGCTTCGCCACGAACCCTTGGCCACCCCCAACGAGGGTCGACTGGAAACTCTCGCCCAGCTTCTTGGTCCAGGTCACCTTGCCTTCGGCGGTGACCTCCCGGCGCGTCCGGTCATCGATCGTCTTGAAGCCGTCCGGGTCCGACGAGATGAATTTGTCCACGTCCCGGCCGAACGGGGCGAAATCCGTGCTGATCTGGTTGACCATGTCCACGCCGAGGGTGCCTTCGAGCGCGATCTCGCTCACCGGCTGGTAGGCGAGGTTGAGACTGCCGGTGAAGTGCTTGACGTTCTGCTTGATCTGTTCCTGCATGTTCTCGCGCACGGTCGCGAACGCCGCCTGGCCGAAGGGGTTCCCAGGTCCGATTGTGCCCGGGATCGGCTTGCCGAGGCTGTCCGGCACCGCGCACTGACCGGTGCCAGTCCGCACCGACCCAGCGTAGCATTCGGCCAGCTCCGGCTTGCCGAACAGCGCGGCTGCTGTGGCACCGAAGATGTTGTTGTTGTTCGACGGCGTCTGGTGGAAGCGGTCGACGTACTCCGCATTCACGCGGATCTTCACGTTGCTCGTGGGGAGAAGCACCAAGCTCGCGGACCCCTGGGCCGAGTGGTCAAGATCCTGGGCCGGACCGAGGTTCCGCCCGCCCCACGGGCCGTTCTCGCGGGCGTAGCGCCCGTTGACGTAGTACGTGACGCTCGGCGTGCCGCCGCTCACCGACCCCGAGTAGTTGCTGTTGTATCCCGTTTCGAGCAGCGACTTGAAGAACGGGCGCGAGAAGGGCGTGTAGGTGGTCACCGTTGTCCCGTAGAACTGGCTCAGCGCGTCGGCGAATGGCGGTTGGCCGCGGCAGTCGCTCTGGGTCGACGTCGTGTCGGGCAACCTGGCGACGCAATCTCCCAGGTTGGCGTAGCGCGCGAAGCCCCAGTTGTCTTCGTAACGGTTCTTGGGATCCGCCACGATGCCCTGCTCGCTCATGAAGTCCCAGCGGGGTGAGCCACGCGAGCCCGTCTTGGTGAAGACCTGGATCACACCGGCGGACGCTTCCGTGCCGTATAGCGTCGCTGCCGCTGCGCCTTTCAAGATCTCGATGCGCTCAATCGCTTCGGGGTTGATGTCATCCAGACGCGACGGGCTGCCACCGCCGCCCGTGCCGATGTAGTCTCCGAAGCCGCCACTGCGATCCACGCGCACGCCGTCCACGTAGACGATCGGCTCGTTCGGCTGGGAGAGGCTGGCATAGCCGCGGATCCGGATGCGCGCGCCTTCACCCGTCAGACCGCCCGAGGGGAGCACACTCACGCCTGCCTCCCGGGCCGCGAGCATCTCGGAGACGTCCTGCACGGGCGCGTTGCGCAGCGCCGCGGCGTCGATCGTCGCGACCGTGTTGCCGAGCTTGCGCTTCTCCGTCTCGGCGCCCGTTCCCGTCACGACCACTGCGTCGAGCGCGATAGCCGCCTTGTTCAGCGTGATGTCGGCGTCGGTGACTTGACCCGCCGTCACCGTGACCTGCTTCGTGGTACTGGCGTAGCCCACACGGCGGGTGCGTACCTCGACCGTGCCGGCACGGACCGCGAACTGATACTGGCCGTCTGAGTTGGTCAGGGTGCCGAGCTCGGTGCCGGCCACGTACACCTGAGCACCGTCCACCGGCCGGGTCGTCGCGCCATCGATCACCTTCCCGCGGATGACACCTGTGGTTTGCGCGCCAACACTGAGCGCGCCGGCGCACGTGAGCACGATTGCGGCGCCCAAACTCAGCGCCACACGGATCCTACGAAGCGGAGAGGTCATCTCCACCTCCTGTGATGGGGGACACTCGAATTGAACAGCAGCAGACGGTCGTGCGCTGTTCATGACTCTCATCCGACAGTTGCGACTGCCATCTCAATGCCCCGGCCAGGAACGGCGAGAACCCGGTCGGGCGGAAGGTGCGGTTAACGTGGCCCGGCTCGGCGGGGTCGTCAAGGAGGCCCCGCGCGGGGCGGGCGAACCACCGGCCGCCGCCGTAAATTGTTGATGGGAGCGGAGGTTATGCCGTCAGCCTACATCCACCGCCTGTTTGCTTTCGCCGCCATGGCCATTCCGGCCTGCAAGGACGAGTCTGTCGTCGTGCCGCCGCCGGTGGACGCAGCCTTCGCGTCCGTGAGTGCCGGCCTGCTGCACACGTGCGGCGTCACCGTCACGAGCCACGTGTATTGCTGGGGGTGGAACCGGGACGGTGAAGTGGGCGACGGCTCTCACAGCGATCGCGTGTATGCGGTGCGGGTTGCCGGCGCGCTCACGTTCGGCGCGGTGAGCCTCGGCGGCGGCCACTCCTGTGCGGTAACGACAGGGAACGTGCCCTACTGCTGGGGGCTCAATCTCACCGGCCAAGTCGGGGATGGGTCGACCACGTCGCCGGCGACGCCGGCCGGCGTCGTCGGTGGGCTGGCCTTCGCCACCCTGGCGAGCGGGAGCGGCGCCACGCACACCTGCGCGATCGCGGCCGCAGACTCGACTGCGCACTGCTGGGGATGGGCGCGCTACGGTCAGCTCGGCAGCCGTCCAGGCGAAACGTGCGCGACCCCGGCCGCGGAGCCGTGCAGTCGAACGCCGCTCGTGGTGTCAGGTGGCTTGAAATTCCTCGCGATCAGCAGCGGCGCGCGCCATACCTGCGCCCTCGCGGTGGACAGCGTCGCGTACTGCTGGGGACACAACGACGCGGGGCAGCTCGGCACTGGAACCACGCTCGATACGGCGGGGCCCGTGGCCGTTGCCGGCGGCCTCCACTTCGCACGGCTCACCCTCGGTTTCAGTCACAGCTGCGGGCTCACGGCGGGCGGTGACGCGTATTGTTGGGGAGACAACACGTTCGGGCAGATCGGGGACACGCTGCGGAGTCAGTCGTCCGTCCCGGTTCACGTGGTCGGCGGCGTCATGTTCACGACGTTGAGCGCCGGCAGCGAGCACACGTGCGGGATCAGTACGGGGAACGTCGCGTGGTGCTGGGGGCAGAACGGGAGCAGCGAGCTGGGCGTCGAATCGACCGAAACGTGCACCACCGAGACCGGCGTGGTTATTTCATGCAGTCGTAGGCCGCTCGGTGTGACCACGAGCCAGAGCTTTGGGTCGATCAGCAGCGGAGGGCATTTCACCTGCGCCCTCACCACGAATGGGAAGGCATACTGCTGGGGGAACAATAGCAACGGCCAGCTCGGCACGGGCAACACGAGCGGCAGCAACGTACCCGTGCAGGTCGCCAACCAGCCCTGACGGAGGAAAGCATGCGCGTCACGGTGGTGAGCTTAGCAATGCTGCTCTCGGGTTGCTTCAGTTACACGCGACTCGCCACGACGACGCCCGGGCGTGGCATCGAAGTGGTGGCCACGGTGAGCTCCCCGCTCGATGTCCGGTTGGGGGACGTCACCGTGCACGACGTTATGCGCGCCCAGGGTCGCGTGGCGTACGCTGATGCCGACTCGATCGTGCTAGCGGGCACGCGGTTTCTGTCAGAGAGCGGCGTCGAGTACGGCAGCCTTGGGACCCCGGTTCGCATTCCGCGCAGCACGATCGCCGACCTGAAGCAGCGGCGCGTATCGGCGTGGAAGACGGCGCTTGCCGTGGGGGTGAGCGGAGCGGCACTCACCGCGATCCTCGCCTCCGTCGGACCGCTGGCGGGCTCCTCGAGCGGCGGCGGACCTCCGAAGCCGGGCGCGTCGGTCCAGGCGCCCTGACGGTCGAGGCTCCCCGCCCGCATGGGGTCTACTTTGCCCACCGGTTGTTCCCCCGCTCGACGTCCGGATAAACCCTCTGAGGATCCACTACGACGCCCACCACCGCCTTCGCTGTCCTCACCCGCGCCGTGAAGCGACTCCCCAGGTTCCACATCTCGATCGGATAGTCCCGGGTCTCCGTAGTCCCGTCGGCATAGCGTAGCTCCAGCGTCACCGGCAGGAGCATCTCGCCGCGGTTCGATAAGTGAATGAACGTCGTGTCGCCGGCGACGCTCACCGAATCCACCGCCTGGTCGAGTCGGGCGGTCGTGTACACCCACTCGCGCCAGAACCAGTCGAGGTCCTTGCCCGACACATTCTCGATCGTCCGGAAGAAATCCGCAGGCTGCGGGTGCCGGAACGTCCAGCGGCGCACGTACTCGCGCATGGCGCGCTCGAACGTCTCCTTGCCGAGCACGGCGTCGCGCAGCACCATCAGCATCAGCGCGGGTTTCTGATAGGCCGCCCACGCGAGATCGTGCTGCTCGACCGGCTTGTCGATGAGCGGCTGCTCGTTGCCTGGGACCGCCGAGATGCGAGCGGCGCTGAGCAGGTCGCGGCGCACCGTGTCCCCGTAGGCCGTCCCCTTGAAATAGCCTTCGGCCGAGCCGTAGTCGATGAACGTGTTGAAGCCCTCGTCCATCCACGGGTAGCGCCGTTCGTCGGAGCCAACCATCATCGGGAACCATTCGTGCCCGAACTCGTGGGTCAGAACCCAGAACTGGTCCTCGCGCTTATCGATCGACGGCACGAACGTGAGCATCGGATACTCCATGCCTTCGACCAACCCCTCGACCGTCGTCGCATGCGGCCACGGGTATGTCCCCCACGTCTCGCTGAAGTGCTTGATCGTGAACCACGCCATCTTGTTCGCGTCCTCCCACGGCGCCGCACCCGCCCGGTAGAAGGTCTGAATCAGGATGCCGTGCCAGCCGGACGCATCCCACCGAAAGTCCGGAGACGCGGCCCACGCGACGTCGCGGACGTTGCGGGCGGTGAAGTGCCAGGTCTTGCTGCCGGGGGTGCGCTGTGCGCCGTGCGCGGTCGCTTCCGCTTTGGTCACGATCTGCACGGGCTCGGCGGAGGCGCGCGCCCGGGCAAGACGCGCGCGCTGCTCGGCGGTCCACACAGCGACCGGGTTCGCCGCCGTGCCGGTCGCCGCCACCAAGAACCCCGCCGGGAGCGTGAGCGTGACATCGAAGTCGCCGTACTCGAGATAGAACTCGCCGGCGCCGATGTACGGCAGGGGGTTCCAGCCGTGCACGTCGTCGTACACGACCAAGCGGGGATACCACTGGCCGATCTCGTACAGCCGCGTGCCGATCCGTCCCATGCGGCCGCCGCCGTAGGGCGGGACCGGGAAGTGCCACGCGACGTCGAAGTCGATCGCGCCTCGGGGCGGCAACGGACCCGGCAGCTCGACACGCATCATGGTGCCGTACTCCGTGCGCGTGAGCGCCTTCCCGCCGGCGGCAAAGCGCTCGATCGTGATGCCGCCGATGAACCCCTTCCCCGTGAAGTCGAACACGGCGCCGCCCGCGAAGTGGAGCGGCGGCTGGTTCAGCACGTAGGTGATGCTGTTGGGCGCGAAGATGTTCTGCTCGATCTGCACCCACACGAACGCGAGCGTGTCGGGCGAGTGGTTCGCGTAGTGGATCCGTTCGGTGCCTCGGATCGTCTGGGCGGCTGTGTCCAGCGTCGCGTGGATCACGTAATCCGCGCGTTGCTGCCAATAGTCCGGTCCCGGCGCCCCGGACGCGCTGCGGACCCGGCTCGCCGGCGGCAGCGCCAGTGCGCGGAAGGGGGAGGTATCGGCCACGGGCGCTTGCAGCGCCAGCGAAGTGGCGGTCAGGAATAGGAGCAAGCGGTCCGCCCCCTTCAATTCCGCATTCCGCACTCCGCATTCCGCATTTTTACTCCTGGATGAACGTGATCTTGAAGCCGTCGGGGTCGGTGACGGCGAACGCCCAATCGCCCCACGGCGTCTCGGAAGGCTCGCGGTCGAGCGGCCAGCCCTTCGCCTTGACCTGCCCGGCGATGGCGCTGATGTCCTGGGCGGTCGCTACCCAGAGGCGGAACCCCTCGCCCTTCTTGCGGTCCCGTCCCTTGGCGAAGTCGTCCTGACCCAACATGATGTCACACGCGCCGGCCTTCATCTGCAGGCCGCGCAAACCACCGTTCGTTTCCCAGCGCTCCCCCGGTGTGAAGCCGAGCACGTCCCGGTACCAGGCGACGCTCTTTTGCAGGTCGTTCACGGTGAGCGACGCGGCCATGGAGCGCAGCCGCAGCGATTCGGGTTGCTGGCGCGCGGGGCGGGGGGGGCGACGGGGGGCGCGGGGGGCGCGCTTCGTCGCGGGGCGCTTGGATCGCTTCTTGGTCGCCATCGCTCGGCTCCTTCTCCCGGGTTCCACGCAGTGACACCGTGCTGCGGCCCACAAGCGTAGCGTCCCGTGCAGCGCCCCGCCAGATTACTCTGCGACCCAGCAACGTCGGAGCATGGCAATGCCTACCAGTCAAGCATCCGCGGTTTGGGAGGGAAAGCTCAAAGACGGCAAGGGCAGCTTCAAGGCGGGCAGCGGTGCGTTCAGCGGGCCGTACAGCTTCGCGACCCGCTTCGAAGGGAAGCCGGGCACCAACCCTGAAGAGCTGATCGCCGCGGCGCACGCCGCGTGCTTCAGCATGGCCCTCTCGGCGGGGCTCGAAAAGGCGGGCAAGCCTGCAAGCCGCATCCAAACCGACGCCGGCTGCACCCTCGAGATGGTGAACGGGACGCCTACCATCACCAAGATGGAGCTGAGGGTCCGAGGCAAGGTCCCCGGGCTCGATCAAGCAGGATTTCAAAAAGCGGCCGACGAGGCGAAGATCGGGTGCCCAGTGTCACGCGCGCTCAAGGGGATCCCCCAGATCACACTCACCGCCAAGCTGGAATAGCAGGCAGGACGCACATGGTGTGGACCGTGTACCTGCTCCGCTGCCGGGACGGATCCTTCTATACCGGCATCACGAACGACCTCCCGCGGCGCCTGTCACGGCACGCCGCGGGCACGGCCAGCGCATACACGCGCTCCCGCCGCCCGGTACGTCTCGTCTACCAGGAGCGCCAACCCAGCCGTTCTGCGGCCCTCAGGCGGGAGGCGGCGCTGCGGCGCCTGCCGCGCACCGCGAAGCTCGCGGTGCTCGAACGCAGCCGGTGAGTCTGGATCGGCGCGACCTCGCGGGCCTCCTCGCCGCCGTCGTGTTAGCCGCGGGATGCGTGCGACTCGGCTTCTGGCAGCTCGACCGCTTGCGCCAGCGCCGCGAGCGGAACGCCGTCACCCGGGCAGCGCGCGCGCGTCCGCCCCTCGAGGTCACTGCCGCGCTCGCGGCTGACTCCGCGCGGGACCGCCGCCTGCATGCCCGCGGGGTCTATGACTATGCCGGCGAGCGGCTGTGGCGCCCCCGCATGTACGAAGGCGCGCCCGGAGTGGCGCTGATCACGCCGCTCAAGCTGGTAGACGGCGAGGGGGTGCTGGTGGACCGAGGCTGGGCGCCCTCGCCCGACGCCTACCACGTCGACCAGCGTGCGTATCGCGAGTCCGACACGGCCGACGTGCTGGGGATCGGGATGGCCGCGCCGCGGGCTCCGGGAGACGTCGACCCCGTGCGCTTAAGGGACTCCCTGGCGTATCCCTTGCTCCCATTCGTCATCCAGCAGCTTCCGTCCGACCGTCCGACCGTCCGACCGTCCGTCGGCCTCATCCGTTGGCCCCCCCCCGAGCTGTCCGACGGGCCGCACCTCTCCTACGCCATCCAATGGTTCAGCTTCGCCGTGATCATTGTGGTCGGATCGGTGGCCTTGGTGCGAAGCCAGCGCCGTTAGGGCCCGGGCAGCACGGCCGCCGCAGGCTAAGGGCCGGCGGCGCGGTCTCGGGGCTACCATTAAGGCTCGATTTTAGCGATATTTAGGGGCCTCGCCCGCGGTGTGCTCGCCGCCGCTGCACCCGCGGGCGTTTCGTGTGCCCCGACCACCCCTGAGAGGAGTCCTGATGCCTGCAGCCGTACCGCTCAAGAACCCCGTGAAAGTCGGTCAGCTGGTGCGCCGCCGGTTGCGCGAGCTGAAACGCACGCCGCGCGAGCTGGCAGAAGCGGTGCAGGTGTCGGAGGACTACATCGTGGATCTCGTGGCTGGTCGCCGGCGTCCCCCCGCGCCAGGGCGGATCGATCTGTACGCGCCCATGGCCCGGTTCCTCCGGCTGCACCGCAACGACCTCCCCACCTGCGCCCGGGTCGAGCGCTCGGCTGAGCCGGCGGCCCGCCGCCGGCCGGACCCGGGGGTGTGGAAGCTGCTGTTCGAGCTGTGCGAGCCGGGGAAGGCGCGGCTCTTGGCCCGGCAGCTCGCCAAGCCCGACGGGGCGGCGCTCGAGCACCTGATCGTCGGGCGGCTGCTCGAGGTCGCGCAGGGCTTCGTGAGCCGCCGGCTGGAGGACGAAGTGGGGATGCGGGTCGCGGCGACCCGCGAGGGTCGCTCCTACCTCGACATGCGGATGCGGCTGCTCGAGTTCCTCGACGCCTCACCCGACTCGATCAGGGTCGCGGACTGCGAGGACTTCGTGCGCAACCGGATCGTGTTCTGGGATATCGACCTCGACACGCGGGCGATGCGGATCGTGTTGCGATAAGCGCCGCCAGGACTGCAACGCAAACGGCGCCGTCCGATGGATGGCGCCGTTGGTGTTGGCGGGACCGCCCTGCGCTTAGAGCTTGACGACGTTCTGCGCCGCCGGCCCCTTCTGGCCCTGGACGACATCGAACTCAACACGCTGGCCCTCGGCCAGCGTCTTGAACCCGTCCGCCTGGATCGCGGTGTGGTGAACGAAGCAGTCCTTCTCGCCGTTCTCGGGTGTGATGAAGCCGAAACCCTTCGCGTCGTTGAACCACTTCACGATACCGGTAATGCGTGCCATCTGCTGAACTCCTGATCTAATGGTGTTCGCGGCGGCGCGCGGACTTCACCTTGCGGCGTGCCGCGGCCTTATCCTTCCGCCGCCGTTGGGCGCTCGGACTCTCGTAGAACCGTTTGCGCTTCATGTCTTGGAATAGTCCGGCTCTGGTGATCTGGCGGCGGAACTTCTTCAGGACGTAGTCCAGTCGGTCGTTGTCGCCCAGCGTCACTTCCATCCGGCCTCTCTCCGCGCGGGAGTCCGCCAGAAACGATGAGAGGACCACGGGCGGTAGCCCAGGTCCTCGGAACGGTCTCTGGTTCGTATCGCGCGCCGGAACATCGCTGGGGGGCCCGGATTTGTCAAGGAACAGCCGAAACCGTCAAGCAGAGGCGTAGCACGAAAGGCGTCGCGCGACGACGTCACGCGAAGGCGTAACAGGCGAAGGCCTTACGATTTCGCGTGACGTTTCTGTGCTACGCCGTCACTTGACGCTTCTGCGCGACGTAGTTACGCTTCTCGCGAACCAAGAGCTGGCATCCTTCCGTAGGACGGTCCCGCTCAGGAGCGGGTTCCGGCGCTGAACACACGCCCGGTCTCATTCCCCAGGTTCAAAACGAGAGTGACGCTGCAGCACAGCGGCAATGGGCCGCTGGCGGCGTGCGTGTGTGTGCTTCCGGAAAGGAAGAGATTTCAGCAATGCCATTTACATCCCTCGGGCTCGCGCCCGAGCTGCTGCGTGCGGTAGCCGAAGAAGGCTACGAGCAGCCCACTCCCATCCAGCAGGAAGCGATTCCGCTCGCGCTGGCAGGCCGCGATCTCATCGGCTCGGCGCAGACCGGTACCGGCAAGACCGCTGCGTTCATGCTGCCGATCCTGCAGCGGCTCGCCAACGGCGACCCGAAACACGTGCTGCGGGCCTTGATCCTCGTCCCCACGCGCGAGCTCGCCGAGCAGGTGCTCCAGAGCGCGCGCGCCTACGGGCGCCATGTCCGCGGCGTGACGGCCGCCGCGGTGTACGGCGGCGTCGGGATGGAGCCCCAGACCAGGGCGCTGCGCCACGGCGCGGACATCGTCGTCGCGACGCCCGGCCGGCTGCTCGACCACATGGAGCGCGGCCACGTCGATTTCTCCCGCCTCGAGGTGCTGGTGCTGGACGAGGCCGACCGCATGCTGGACATGGGGTTCGCCCCCGACGTGCGCCGCATCCTCGCCGCGCTCCCCGAGCAGCGCCAGACGATGCTGTTTTCGGCCACCGTGTCGCCTGAAGTGGATGCGCTGGCGCGCCGGGCGCTCGACGGCCACGCCTCGGTCGAGATCGGCCGGCGCGCTACGCCCGCCGAGGGGATCGAGCACGTGATCGTCGCGGTGGACAAGCTCCAGAAGCGCGGCGTGTTAGCGAAGATCCTGCTGGCGAAGCCCGCCGGTCAGACGCTCGTTTTCACGCGCACCAAGTACGGCGCGGACAAGCTGGTAACCTTCTTGCGCAAGGAGGGGATCCCCGCCCACGCGATCCACGGCGACAAGGCGCAGAGCCACCGCACCCGGACGCTCGACGCGTTCCGGAGTGGTGCGGCCGATGTGCTCGTCGCGACCGACATCGCGGCCCGCGGCATCGACGTCGACGGGATCCGCATGGTCGTGAACTTCGACGTGCCCAACGATCCCGAAGTGTACGTGCACCGGGTGGGCCGCACGGCGCGGGCCGGGGCGCGGGGGCTCGCGCTCACGCTCATCTCGCCCGACGAATGGCTCTTGATGGGAGACATCGAGAAACTGATCGGCCAGACGTTCCCGCGGGAAGTCATTCCCGGCTTCGAGCCCTCGATCGCGCCGCTGCAGCCGAAACTCGCTCAGACCGACGTCGTTCGCCCGGCGCGATCGGTGCGGGCTCGGGTAGGTGGACGGCGGCGGCGTTAACCAAAAGAAGCGTCACGCAGAGGCGTCACGCAAAAACGTCACGCAAAGGTGTCTCGCAGTGACGTATTCGCTCGACGCCTCTGCGCGACGTCGTCGCGTGACGCTCTTAGCCTCTCTTTTCTATCGGGAGGTAGTCTCGCTTCTGGGCACCCGTGTAGACCTGGCGCGGCCGGGCGATGCGTTGCTCTTTGTCGAGCAGCATCTCCTGCCACTGGGCGAGCCATCCCGGCGTGCGACCGATGGCAAACAACACCGGGAACATGTCGATCGGGAACTTCATCGCCTCGTAGATGATCCCCGAATAGAAGTCCACATTCGGATAAAGCTTGCGCGACACGAAGTAATCGTCCTGGAGCGCAATGCGCTCCAGCTCGACCGCAATGTCGATCAGCGGGTTCTTGCCGGTGACGTCGAACACCTCGTCCGCCACGCGCTTGATGATCTTGGCGCGCGGGTCGTGGTTCTTGTAGACGCGGTGGCCGAATCCCATCAGGCGGAACTCCCCCCGCTTCACGCGCTCGATGTAGGCCGGAACGTGGTCTTTCGAGCCGATCTCCCGCAGCATGCGCAGCACTTCCTCGTTGGCCCCGCCGTGCAGCGGGCCGTACAGCGCCGCCGCCGCCGCCGCCATCGCCGAATAGGGGTCGGCGTGCGACGAGCCGACGCCGCGCATCGCGCTGGTCGAGCAGTTCTGCTCGTGATCGGCGTGCAGGATGAACAGCACGTCCAGCGCGTGCTCCAGCATCTTGTTGGGCGTGTATTTCACCTCGGTGGCTTTGAACATCATGTTCAGGAAATTGCCCGCATAGCTCAAGTCGTTGTCCGGGTAGGCGTACGGCATCCCCACCGAGTGCCGGTGGGCGAACGCCGCGAGCGTCGGCGCCTTGGCGATCAACCGGAAGATCTGGTTCCATCGCGACGTCTCGTCCTGGATGTGCTTGGCCTCGGGGTAGAAGGTCGAGAGCGCGGCCACCGCGCTCACAAACATCCCCATCGGATGTGCGTCGTGGTGGAAGCCGTCGATGAATTTCTTGATACTCTCGTGGACGATCGTGTGATGCGTGACGTTGAAGACCCACGCATCAAGCTCCGCGGCGGACGGGAGCTCCCCGTGCAGCAGCAGGTACGCGGTCTCCAGGAACGTGCTCTTTTCGGCGAGCTGTTCGATCGGATACCCGCGATAGCGCAGGATACCCTTGTCACCGTCGATGTAGCAGATGGCGCTGCGGCACGCCGCCGTGTTGACAAACCCCGGATCGTACGTCATGAGCCCCGCGTCGTCGGCCGACGTCTTGATCTGCCGCAGGTCGATGGCGCGCACCGTCCCGTCCTGGACGGGGAGCTCGTACTGCTTGCCCGTGCGGTTGTCGACGACGGTGAGGGTGTCCTTGGGCACGCGAGGCGTCCTGGATTTTGGCTGGGGAAAGATAATCACAGAAGGACGGGGGAAGACGGGGAAGGACGGGGAAGGTGGAGAAGGCGGCTCGGATCGCCGCGACCTTCCCCGTCTTTCCCCGTCCTTCCCCGCCGCTGTATCTTGGCGTCACCGATGACCCACCCCGCACCTCCCAAACGCGCCAGCCTCTACCCCACGCGGGGGGCAGCGGGCGCTCTGCTGGGCCAACAGCTCGCCGCCCGCGGCTACATCGGGTGCCTGCTGCTCGGGATCACGCCCGAGGGCGTGGAGATCGCCGCCAACGCCGCCAAAGCGATGGGGGCCCAGTTCGACGTGCTGGTCGCCGCCTTCATCAAGCTCGGCTCGAATCTCGCGCCGATCGGGGCGATCGCCGAGTCCGTCCCGTCCGAGATGGACCCCGACTTCCAGCCGAGTGGAGCGCTGCTGGACAAGCTGGCATCGGCGATCGACGAGTCCCGCGCCCGCGTCTCTCAGGATCTCATCCTGTACCGCACGCAGCGACCAGTGAAGACGCTTGCCGGGAAGGTCGCCGTCATTGTGGACGGTCAGGTGGTCTACCCATGGAAGGTGCTCGCGGCGGCGAAGGCGGCGGAACAGCTCGGCGCGAAGCAGGTCGTCATCGCCACGCCGGTCGCGACCCAGACGGCCGCGGACCGCATCCGCGCGCGCTCCTACGAAGTCGTCTGCCCGAGCGTGGTCGTGGAGAGCACAGGACATCCCTCGCCGTACGGCGACATGACGGGAGAGACGCCCGAACGACTGCGGTCAATCATGATTGCGCATCAAGCGGCGTAAGGCGTCGCCTTACTCCAGCTCCACCATCCCCTGCTCCAGCCACCGATGCTCGCCCCGCAGCACATCTTGGGCGACCCGGTACCCCTCCACATCGGCGTTCCGCCACAGCTGCTTGAACTTGCCCTGGATGCGTCCGCGCGCCTCGCGACAGAACAGGTCCGCGAGCGCCACGGCCCGCTTCCCGGTGGCGGCGTCCTGGCGCAGCAGCCACTGCGCCCGTGCGCAGGTGGCGGCCATCGCGAACAGCTCCCCGCCCACGTCGACCAGGCGGAACAGCACGGCCTGCCGGTATTCGAGCTTGGGGCCGAACCGTAGCATGGCGTGGAACACGCCACGCGCGAGCCGGCGGGCGTTACGGTCGACGTAGCGCACGTGCTTGGCCAGCGGGCCGAACGCCGCGTACTTCGGCCAGAAGCCCCAACCGAGCCAGCGTGACGGGTACCACCAGCCGTAGAACAGCGCTGCCCGGACCAGGCCGCGCAGCCGCTGGCTGACGCCCTTGCCCGGCATCACGACGTCGCCCGCGACCTGGAGGTGCTTATCCACTGCCTCGCGGGCGATGAACAGGTGCATGATCTCGCTCGAGCCTTCGAAGATCAGGTTGATCCGGAAGTCGCGCATGATGCGCTCCACCGGCACGGGCTTCTCGCCCCGCGCCCGCAGCGAGTCCGCGGTTTCGTAGCCGCGGCCGCCGCGGATCTGCACCGTCTCGTCGATGATGCGCCACCCGGCCTCGGAGTTGTACAGCTTCGCGATCGCCGCCTCGAGCCGGATGTCGTAGCTGCCGCGATCCGCCATCGCGCCGCACAGCTCCGCCACTGCCTCCATCGCGAACGTGTTCGCGGCCATGGCGCCGATCTTCTGCGCGATCGCGTCGTGCTTCCCGATCGCCCGGCCCCACTGCACGCGCTCGTTCGCCCATTGCCGCGAGATCTCGAGACAACGCTTCCCGGCTGCGACCGACGAGATGGGGAGGGTGAGCCGGCCGGTGTTCAGCGTCGTGAGCGCGAGCTTCAGACCCTTCCCCTCGCCCCACAGGACGTTCTCCTGAGGGACGCGGACGTTCGTGAAGCGGATCACGCCGTTGTAGATCGCCTTGAGTCCCATGAAGTGGCAGCGGTGCACGACCGCGACGCCCGGCCAGCCCGTCTCCACGATGAACGCGGTGATCTGCCGCTTCTCCTTCCCGTTCACGACCTTGGACGGGGTGCGCGCCATCACCACCATCAATTCCGCCTTGGTGCCGTTGGTGCACCACAGCTTCTCGCCGTTCAGGAGCCACGCCTGTCCGTCCTGGGTGGGCACGGCCAGCGTTTCCATGGCAGCGGGGTCCGACCCGACCCCCGGTTCAGTGAGCGCGAACGCCGAGATCGCCCCCCGCGCGAGGCGCGGGAAGTACTTCTGCTTCTGGGCGTCCGAGCCGAACATCTTGAGCGGCTGCGGCACGCCGATGGACTGGTGCGCGGAGAGCAGGGCGGTGAGCGAACCGTCCACCGACGAGACGAGTTCGATCGCTTTCATGTACGAGAGCTGCGACAGGCCCAGCCCGCCGTACTCGCGCGGGATCTTGATGCCGAACGCTCCCAGGTCGCGCAGGCCCGCGATCACAGCGTCGGGGATCTCTCCCTCCCGGTCGATCCGGTCGGAGTCGACGTTGTCGCGCACGAACCGCGCGAGCTTGTCGAGAAACGGCTGCGCGCGCGCGACCTCCTCCGGGTCCCGCTCGGGGTACGGATCGATCAGCGCCATGCGGAGCCGCCCGAGGAACAGGTCGCGCACGAAGCTGGGCGCGGCCCATTGCTGCTCTCGGGCCGCTTCCGCGACTTCGCGCGCTTCGTCGGCGCTGACCTTGCGTTCCGGGGCGGTGGGGGGGGCGGTGCTGGCCATAGGTCGAATCTATCCTCTTGAGCGATCGTTCCCAAATGTATGTCTTGACAGCGCAGCGGTGAGGGGGAGATTGGCCTCGCCCCCGCCAGGAGCAGGCGATGCGCCGCGTGCTGAGTCGTGCTGCCACCGTTGCCATCTGCTGCAGTCCCGCCGCCCTCGCCCCCGCCCTCGCACAAACGCCAGGGCCGTCAGCAGCGCCTGCGCTGCTGCTCATCAAGGCGGGTCGCTTGATCGACGGCCGGGCCGACGCGCCGCAGAGCAACGTGGGTATCCTCGTCGAGGGCGAGCGGATCAAGGCGGTGGGGCCGCTGGCGCAGGTCCAGGGACAGGGGCGGAACGCGCGCGTCATCGATCTCTCACCGATGACCATCCTGCCGGGGTTCATTGACACGCACACCCACCTGCTGCTCCAGGGCGATCCCACCGCCCAGTCGTACAACGAGCAGCTGCTCTACCAATCCACGCCATACCGCGCGATCCTCGCGGCGCGCAACGCGCGTATCGCTCTCGAGCACGGCTTTACGGCCATCCGGGACCTGGAGACCGAGGGAGCGATGTACGCGGACGTCGACGTGAAGCGCGCCGTGAGCCGCGGCGAGATCCCGGGGCCCCGCATCTTTGCCTCCACCCGCGCCATGGCCCCCACCGGCATGTACCCCATCGTGTCGGACAACTGGGAGCTCGAGCTTCCGCACGGGGTGCAGCCGGTGGACGGCGTGGACAACGCGCGCCGCGCCGTCCGCGAGCAAGTCGCGCACGGGGCCGATTGGATCAAGTACTACTCCGACCGGCGCTACTACTTCGGGCCGGCGCCGGATTCGGTGCTGCACAGCTGGGTGAACTTCACGGATGAAGAGGCAAAGGCGATCGTCGACGAGGCGCACCGCCTCGGCCGGAGGGTGGCCGCGCACGCCATCGGCTCGGATGGGATCGCCGCGGCGCTGCGGGCCGGGGTCAATTCGATCGAACACGGCGACGGGATGACCGACTCCCTGATCGATGTGCTCGTCGCCAAGGGCGTTTACTGGGTGCCTACCGTCACCGTGTCACGCTACGTTGCTGGACCGCGGGGCGGGCCGTGGGGTCCGATGGTTGAGCACCAGCGCCAGGCGATGGCTCGCGCCCTCAAGAAAGGCGTGAAGATCGTGCTCGGCACCGACGTGGGCGGTTTTCCCTGGACCGAGCTCAACCAGGCCAAGGAGTTCGAATACTACGTGCAGTACGGGATGAGCCCGCTGCAGGCGATCAAGTCGGGGACGTCGCTCGCGGCCGAGCTGCTGAGCCAGCCGGACCTCGGCGCGGTCGCGCCCGGAATGTACGCGGACCTGGTCGCCGTGTCCGCGGACCCGCTCAAGGACATCACGGAGCTCCAGCGTGTGCGCTTCGTGATGAAGGGTGGCGTCGTTTATGTTTCGCCCTAGTGCGGCGCACGCTCGGGGCTAGCCTCGCCTTCGTCATCGGCGCCGTCGGTTCGAGCATGGGGCAGCTCGCCCCCCCCGGCACCGGCGGCGTCGCGGCGTTGGCGGCGGCGCTGAAGCAGCTCGGAGCGACCAAGCGCGTGCTCGTGATCGGCGCGCACCCGGACGACGAGAACTCGGATTTCCTCGCCTATCTCTCCCGCGGCATGGGCGCCCAAGCCGCCTACCTTTCGCTGAGCCGCGGCGAAGGGGGTCAGAACCTCATCGGCCCCGAGCTCGGCCCCGAGCTGGGGGTCATCCGGACGGAAGAGTTGTTGGCCGCGCGCCGGGAGGACGGCGCCCACCAGTTCTTCACGCGCGCGTACGACTTCGGGTTCTCGAAGACCGCCGAGGAGACGCTGCGGTTCTGGCCGCGCGACTCCCTCCTCGCCGACGTGCTCGAGGTGATCCGCCGCTTCCGGCCGCAGATCATCCTCTCGATCTTCTCCGGGACGGCGCGCGACGGGCACGGCCAACACCAAGTGGCCGGCATGGTCGCGCGCCAGGCGTTCGAGACGCTGCGCGACTCGAGCTGGGGGCCCGTGAAGCTGTACCGGTCGAGCTCCTTCGACACGGCCGGCACTACGACGACCGTGGACGTGGGCGTGCTCGACCCGGTAGTCGGCCGGTCCTATCACCAGATCGCCATGGCGGGCCGCAGCCGGCACCGCTCCCAGGACATGGGACAGCTCGAGCCGCCCGGCCCCAGCCTGACGCGCGTGGCGTTCATCGAGTGGCGGGAGCGAAGCCGCGGGCCCGGGGATGGCGCGGGGCTGTTCTCGGGCGTTGACACGGTGCTGCACGGCAAGGAGCGGTACGTCGCGCTGATCGACTCGGCGCGGGCGCGGCTCAACCCGTCCCAACCGGGCGCGATCGTGCCGCTCTTGGCGCGGGCGTTGCGGGAGCTCGGCGACGGCGACGCGGACCAGCAAGAGATCCTGCGGGGGGCCCTCGCCGCCGCGGCCGGTGTGGCGGTCGACGGGACGGCAGACGACGGCATCGTGATTCCGGGCGAGCGGCTCCAGCTGGAGACGAGCGTCTGGAACGCGGGCGATTCGGCGGTCGCGCTCGACGGCGTGGATGTGAGCGCGCCTCCCGGTTGGACGATCGAGCGGCTCGATCCCGCGACTTCGCCCGTCGCGCCCGGCCGGGTCGCGACGCGCCGCTTCGCGCTTACCGTGGCGGCCGACGCGCCCCGCTCCCAGCCCTACTTCCTGCGGCGACCGCCTAGCGGCGGGTTGTACGACTGGACCGGCGTGCCCGCCGGCTGGCGTGGACTGCCGTTCGAGCCGCCGCCCCTCGAGGTGACGTTCCGGCTGACGATCGCGGGGGTGCCCGCGCTGTTGCGCCGCGAGGTGGTGTACCGCTACCGCGATCAGGGAATCGGCGAGATCCGGCGACCGATCTTCGTCACGCAGCCGTTCGATGTCGCCGTGACGCCCGACCTCGTCGTGTGGCCGATCGATGGTCGCGCGGCCGCGGGTGCCGCCGCTCACTTTACGGTCACAGTCACCAACCGCGGGCACGGTCCCGCGACCGCTCAGGTCGTGGTCACACCACCTGCGGGGTGGAACACGCCCCCGCCTCAAGACCTGTCGTTCCAGCGGGAGGACGAGTCCAAGAGCCTCACGTTCTCGCTGGCACCGCCGCCCAACGCGCGGCCGGGCGTGGTGGTGCTGCGCGCCGGGGCGGTCGCCGCCGGCCGGAGGAGCGAAGGCGCGCTCGTGCTCATCGACTATCCCCATATCCGGCCGCGCGCGGTCGTGCACGCCTCGACTGCGGAGATCCGCGTCGCGCGCATCTCGCTTCCTACGCTCACCCGCGTGGGCTACGTGCGCGGAGCCTCCGACCGCGTGCCCGAGGCGCTCCAGGCAGTGGGGGTGCCGATCGAGCTGCTGGGCGCCGACACGCTCGCCCGCGGCGACCTGGCGCGCTACGACGCGATCGTGGTCGGCAGCCGCGCCTACGAGACCGACCCCGCGCTGGTGGCGAGCAACGGGCGGTTGCTCGATTATGCCCGCGCCGGCGGGCTCGTGATCGTGCAGTACCAGCAGTATCCGTTCGTCAGCGGCAACTTCGCTCCGTACCGGCTCGCTATCGCCCGGCCCCACGACCGCGTCACGGATGAGACGGCACCGGTCACCCCGCTCGATCCCACCAGTTCGGTGTTCCGGGTGCCCAACGACATCGGCCCAGCCGACTGGCGGGGCTGGGTGCAGGAGCGGGGGCTCTACTTCGCGCACGACTGGGACGCCGCGTACACGCCGCTGCTCGAGACGCACGACGCGGGCGACGCGCCGCTCCAGGGCGGCCTGCTCCTGACACGGCTCGGCCAGGGCACCTACGTCTACACGGGGCTGAGCTTCTTCCGACAACTTCCGGCCGGCGTCCCCGGCGCCTATCGGCTGTTCGCGAACCTGCTGGCGCTCGGCAAGAAGTAGAATGCGGAACGCGGAACGCGGAAGGCGGAACAGACCGTGCGGACGTCGAGTGCCGAAGCTGGTGCGAAGAATCGAACCGTCCCAATCTGTTCCGCGTTCCGCGTTTCGCGTTCCGCGTTCGCTCATCGGCGCCGCACTGCTCTTCGCGCTCTGCGTCGCTTGCCAGGGTGACCGCCGCACCCCTCTCGTCATCTACTCTCCCCACGGCCGTGACCTCCTGACGCTCCTCGAGCGGCGCTTCGAGCAGCTCCGCCCCGACGTCGACGTGCGCTGGCTCGACATGGGCTCGCAGGAAGTGTACGACCGGCTTCGCTCCGAGCGCGCCAACCCGCCGGCAGACGTCTGGTTCGGGGGTCCTTCGACCATCTTCGCGCGCGGCGCGCACGATTCGCTGCTGGCGCCGTTCCGGCCCAGCTGGGCTGGCGCGATCGGTCCGCACGGGCGCGGTCCCGGCGATCTCTACTTCGCGGCCTACGAGACCCCGGCGGTGATTGTGTACGCCGAGCAGGCGGTCCCCGCTGCGGAGGCGCCCCAGGACTGGGACGAGATGCTGCAGCCGCGCTGGAGAGGCAAGGTGCTGATCCGCGACCCCCTCGCCTCGGGCACGATGCGCGCCGTGTGGGGGATGATCATCGAGCGCGGCCTGAAGCAGACGGGCGACACGGCCGCGGGCTTCCAGTGGCTGCGGCGCCTCGACGCACAGACCAAGGAGTACGTCCTCAACGGCCCGCTCCTCGACCAGAAGATCGTGCGGCAGGAGGGGCTGGTGACGATCTGGGATCTTCCGGACATCTTGCTGAACCGCCGCGACGGGCTGCAGCTCGGCTACCTCTTTCCCAAGAGCGGCACGCCGGTGATCGAGGACGCGATCGGCGTGGTGCGGGACGCCCGCCACCTGGCGGCGGCGCGCGCGTTCGTCGAGTACGTGGGCAGTGTCGACGCGCAGCTGCTCGCGACGCGCGAGGCGTATCGCCTGCCGGCACGGCTCGACCTCCCGGTGGATTCGCTGCCGCCCTGGGCGCGCGCAGTGCGGAGTGGCATGAAGGTCGCCGACGTGGATTGGGACGTGCTCGCCGCGCGCGGAGCGGATTGGATGCGATACTGGGATGAGACCGTCCGCGGGAAGGGGGAAGGGGGAAAGGGGAAGGGGCGGTGACGGCGTTCGTGTCGCTCGACGGGGTACGGAAACGGTGGTCACCCGCGACCGTCGTGGGCCCGGTGTCGCTCGAGATGGCGCGCGGAGAGATCGTGGCGCTGCTGGGACCGTCGGGGAGCGGCAAGACGACGGTGCTGCGCCTGCTCGCCGGCTTCGAGACGCCGGACGCCGGGCGCATCGCGATCGCCGACGAGGATGTCACCGCGCTCCCCCCCGCCCGGCGGCGCTGCGGGATGGTATTTCAACACTACGCCCTGTTCCCTCATCTCGACGTCGGAGAGAACGTCGCCTTCGGCTTGGCCCAGATCGACCGGCATGGCCGCGACCGTAAGGTCGCGGGGGCCTTGGAGCTCGTAGACCTCACAGGCTTCGAGCGCCGCAAGCCCCACGAGCTCTCGGGTGGGCAGCAGCAGCGGGTCGCGCTGGCGCGGGCGCTCGCCCCCGAGCCGCGCGTGCTGCTGCTCGACGAGCCGCTCTCCAACCTCGACCCGAGCCTCCGTGAGCGGACGCGGCGCGAGCTCCGGGCCGTGATCAAGCGCGTGGGCATCACGACGGTGTTCGTGACCCACGAGCAGGAGGAAGCCTTCGACTTGGGCGATCGGGTCGGCGTGCTGAGTCGGGGACGCCTCGAGCAGGTGGGGACGCCGGACGATCTGTACGAGCGTCCGGCGTCGCTCTTCGTGGCCACGTTCGTCGGTCGGGCGAACGTGCTGCAAGGGCCGACCGCCCGCGCGCTGGGCGGGAGCGAGGGACAGGTGCTCGTCATCCGCCCGGAGCAGCTGCGCTTCACGGACGGCGGGCTCCCCGGCCTCGTGCGGGAGCGGCGCTATACCGGGGCCGCGGCCTACTACCAGGTCGAGACCGAGGGCGGCGACCGCCTCGAGGTCGTGGCCGATCCGGGCGCCGCGCGCGTGGGCGACCGGGTGTACGTCGAAGCGTTGCGGGTCCTGGCGTTCCGCGAGGGGCACGCATGAATTCGCGGCTCCGCCCTGCGGATCGAGCAGCGCCGGATTACTGGCTGATGCCGCATCGCGACGTGCGCCGCATCCTGCCACGGCTCAGCCTCACCCTGCTCCTCGCGTGGCTCGTGCTGTATCCCATTCTCGTCGCCGTCGCGGATGCGGCGCACGGCGACGCGCTCGGGACGTTCGTCTCCCGCACCGGCGAATGGGCGGCCCTGTGGGCGAGCGTGTGGGTCTCGCTTGCGAGCGTCGTGCTGGCGGCGGCGATCGGTGTGCCGCTCGCGCTCCTCTTCGAGTGGCTCGACTTCCCCGGCCGAAAAACCCTCGGCTCGCTGGTCGCGCTCCCGGCGGTGCTGCCGCCCTTCGTCGGCGTGATCGCGTTCCTCTTTCTCTACGGGGAGTCGGGGTTCGTAGCGCGTGCGGTGCAGGGGGTCTTCGGCCTGAACCGGGCGCCATGGCGGCTGCAAGGGGCGGGCGCGATCCTGCTCGTGCACGCCTACTCGATGTACGTGTATTTCTACCTGTTCACGCGGGCGGGGCTCGCCAAGCTCGACGCGTCGCTGTTCGAGGCGGCGCAAGCGCTCGGCGCCGGACGCTGGCAGGTGCTCTCGCGCGTGACGCTCCCCTTGCTGCGGCCCGCGCTCGCGGGCGCCGCGCTGCTCGTCTTCATGACTGCCCTCGGCTCCTTCAGCGCCCCGTACGTGTTCGGCGGCGGGTTCCGGGTCATGACGACCCAGATCGTGGCGACGAAACTGAACGGCGAGCTGCCGCTCGCGATGGTGGAGACCGTGGCGCTGGCGCTGGTCGCCATCGTGGGCCTCGCCGTGCTGCGCCGCACCGAGGGCGACGACCTGCTCACCGCGCTCGGCAAGGGCACCGCACCGCGCCGTCGCGCCATCCGTCGTCCGGCCGTGCGGGGGCTTGCGACGGCGGCGGGGTGGCTGTTCGCGACCCTGTTGCTGCTGCCGCATCTCACGCTCGCCCTCGTGTCGCTCGTGCCGTACGGCAGCTGGACGACCGAGGCCGTGCCGCCGGTCCTGAGCCTCGTGAACTACCAGCGGCTGTTCGGCGAGCCGGAGCGGTTGCGGCCGCTCGTGAACTCGCTGTGGATGGCGGCCGTGAGCACGCTCGCCGCGCTGCTGCTCGCGCTCGCCGCGGGGGCGCTCGTCGGCCGGCGCGGACCGGGGGGCCGGGGGGGGCGGGGGGGGCAGTTCCGCGGACCGATCGAAGCACTCGTGGCACTCCCCTGGGCCCTCCCGGGCACCGTGTTCGCGATCGCGCTCGCGGCCACGTTCAGCGTCTCCAGCCCGCTCACGTTGCGCTGGATCCTCGTCGGGACCGTCATCCTGCTGCCGCTCGCCTATGTGGTGCGCAACCTCCCGGTCACGGGTCGGGCGGTGCTCGCCGGGTACCGGCAGCTCGATCCGGCGTTCGCAGAGGCCGCGGCGAGCCTCGGCGCCGGCCGATGGGCCACCCTCCGGCGCGTGACGCTGCCGCTCTTGAGGCCCGCGCTCGCAGCCGGCGCGAGCCTGGCGTTTGTGACCGCGCTCGGCGACTTCGTGACGTCCATCGTGCTCTACACGTATGACAACCGCCCCATCTCCATCGAGATCATGTCGAGTCTCCGTGTCTCCGAGCTGGGCGTAGCGGCGGCGTTCGGCGTGATCTTGATGGTCGTGAGCGCCGTGGTCCTCGGGCTCGGAGCGAGACGATGAAGCGGATGTCGGTGCTGATGGCCGTCGCGTTCGTCGACATGATCGGCCTGATGATGGTCGTACCGCTGCTCCCGCTGTACGCCCTGCGGTTGCACGCGGACCCGTCGACCATCGGGCTCCTGAGCGCGTCGTTCCCGATCGCCCAGCTGGCCTCATCGCCGGTCTGGGGACGCGTCTCCGACCGCTACGGCCGCCGCCCCGCGCTGCTCGTGGGCCTGTCGGCCTCGGCGATCGCGTACGTGATTTTCGGATTTGCGGGCTCGCTGTGGCTGCTGTTCGTGTCGCGCTTCGTCCAAGGGCTGGGCGGCGGGACGACAGGCGTCGCGCAGGCGTACGTCGCGGACACGATGGCGCCGCACGAGCGGGCCAAGGCGCTCGGGTGGCTGTCCGCGGCCACCAGCTTCGGCGTCATCGTGGGGCCCGCGCTGGGTTCATTCGCGGCGCGCTGGGGTGAGATGGCGCCGGGCCTGGTCGCGGCCGGGTTGTGTGGGGTCAACGTGATGTTCGCCTGGAAGTGGCTCCCCGAATCGCGCGCGCTCGCCTCCCACGTCACCACCGAGAGCGGTCGCCAGGTGCCGCCTCCCGAGCCGCGGCCGGTGCGCGAGGCGCTGTGGGAGGTCGTCCGGCATCCCGGCCGGCCCGCGGCGCACCTCATCTGGATCTACGCGGTCGCGATGCTGGCCTACAACGCGACGCCGCCCGTGTTCGCGTTGTACCTCTCCGAGAAGTTCGGCATCACGGAGCGGAACATCGGGTACTTCTTCCTGATCTTCGGCGGTGTGGGCGTGTTGATGCGTGCCTTCGCCGTCGGCTGGGTCAACGACCGGCTGGGCGAGGTCCGTACGATGCGGCTCGGTGCCGTGCTCTACGGCCTCGGCTACGGCCTGCTGCCGCTGGCCGGGTCGGTCCCCGTGTTTCTGCTGTACCAGGTGCTGTTGCCGCTCGGAACCGCGCTGCTGTTTCCCGCCAACTCGGCGTTGGTGAGCCATCGCGCGGGCAAGCACGAGTTTGGGCTCATGATGGGTGTGCAGCAGGCGCTGCGCGGCGTGGCGAGCGTGATCGGTCCGGTGTGGGCCGGGATCGCGTATCAGCATCTCGGCCGGAACGTGCCCTTCTTCGCGTGCAGCGCGATCATCGCGCTGGCGTTGCTCATGGCGACACGTGTGCCCCGCAGCGAGCCCGTGCCCGCCACCGCCCAAGCGGCTTGACCTTCGTTACTTTTGTGCACATGAACGCTCCGCTGCTGTTGTTCCTGGGGCTGCTGGGGACCGCCCCGGCGCCCCGCCCCCGGCTCGTCGTGGTCATCACCGTCGACCAGTTGCGGGCCGACTATCTCGACCGCTATCGGGCTCAGCTCACGGGCGGGCTCGGGTTGCTCCTGAAGCGAGGCGCCGTCTTCGCGGACGCCTACCAGGATCACGCCGTCACGGAGACAGCGCCCGGTCACGCCACGATTCTCTCCGGGCGGTGGCCCGCGCACACCGGCATCGTCCGCAACGCAGCCGGCGTCCTGGACTCTGCGGCGCCGCTCGTCGGCGTCACCGGGCCGGGCGCTGCGCCGACCCGGTTTCGCGGGACCGCGTTCTTCGACTGGCTCAAGGCGGCTGAGCCGGGCGCGCGTGCCCTCTCGGTATCGGGGAAGGACCGAGGGGCGATCCTGCCGATCGGCCGGGCGAAGCAGCAGGTCTACTGGTACGTTGGAGGCTACTTCACCACGAGTCGCTATTACGCCGACTCGCTCCCCGACTGGGTGCGCGCCTTCAATGGCCGGCGCCTCCCTTTCCGGGCCGCCGGCGCGACATGGAACCTCCTCTTGCCGGCCCGCGCCTATCCCGAGCCCGACAGCGAGCCGTACGAGCACGACGGCAAGGACTTCACGTTCCCGCACCAGCTGTCGCCCGACAGCGCACAGGCTGCGCTCGAGTACCTCGGGGTTCCATCGATGGACTCGCTCACGCTCGCCTTCGCGCTCGAGGGGGTGCGGGCGCTGGCCCTGGGGAGCCGCGGCGCGGTCGATCTCCTCTCGGTGAGCCTGTCCACCACCGACTACGTGGGCCACGCTTACGGCCCCGACTCGCGCGAGATCCACGACCAGGTGCTGCGGCTCGACCGCTCCCTGGGACTATTCCTGCAGCAGCTGTTCGTGCGCTACGGGTCCGGTAACGTCTTGATCGTGCTCACCGCCGACCACGGCGTCACGCCGTTCCCCGAGCGCTCGCGCGCGGAAGGTCACCGGGACGCGCAGCGGGTCAACGTGGACAGCATGATCGCCGCCGTCAACGCGCAGCTCGACCAGCGCGCCGGCGGCGGCGCGTGGCTCGCCTTCGAGAGCGGCATGGTGCTGCTGCCGCGCCGTGGTGAGCTCGCCGGACAGGGGGTGAACGTGGATAGCGTGGTCGCGGACGTGGCAGCCCGCCTGCGGGCGGTCCCCGGCGTGGCGCGGGTCGACCGGCCGGCCGACTTGGCCGGCAAGGACACCAGCGATGCAGTGGTGCGCCGCTGGCTGCACCAGGTGCCCTTGAACGCCGGCGTGGAGCTCGTCGCGACGCTCAGGCCTTACTCGATCTGGGTGTATCTCAACCTCCCTGCCACCGCGACGCACGGCCAGCCGAGCGACCTCGACGCACACGTGCCGCTCATCTTCTGGGGACGCGCCATCCGCGGCGGCGTGTATGGGGAGCGGGTGAACACCGTCGACATCGCGCCCACGCTTGCACGGCTACTCGGCCTCACGCCGGCCGAGCCGCTGGACGGGCGCGTCCTGACCGAAGCGATCGCCGCGCCGGACTGAGGAGTTCCCATGGTTGCGAAGCTCACCGCGGACCAGCAACGCCGCGCCGGCGAGATCCGGCAGTTTCAAACGGTGGTTGAGCACGTCGCCAAGCTCGTCGCCGAGCTCGACTCGAACCGCGCCGCCAAGGCGACGTTCATCGACAACCTCTGCGAGTCGATCGCCCGGCAGCTCTCGCAGCTGCGCCAGCGCGCGCTCACCTCCGGCATCGGGACCATTGCCGACGTGGCGGGGGCGATGTCGGTGATGGCGGGGCGGGGGGGCGGGATCCACATGAAGATCCGCGGGCTCACGGACGGCGTGAACAGTTTGCGGATGCAGCTCGACCAAGCGCTCAAGCAGGCGATGACGCCGGAGCCGACGCAGCCGCCCGGCCCACCGCACTGAGCGTGGCGGCGATCCGCTGCAGCGGCCTCGTCAAGCGCTACGCGGACGTGGTCGCCGTCGCCGGGCTCGAGCTCACCGTCGCGGCCGGTGAATGCTTTGGACTGCTCGGTCCCAACGGCGCCGGCAAGACTACCACGATCGAGATTCTCGAGGGGCTCACCGAGCCGGACGCGGGGGACGTGGAGCTGCTCGGAATGCGGTGGGGCGGGGGCGGCGCGGGCGGCGCGGCCGACCGCGCGCTGCGCGAGCGGCTCGGCATCCAGCTGCAGGAGACCCAGCTCGCGGACAAGCTGACGGTCGCGGAGACGGTGCGGCTGTTTCGCAGCTTCTACACGAGCTCCCACAGCGTGGACGAGGTGCTCGCGCTCGTCGAGCTTGAGGAGAAGCGCGGGGCGTGGGTCGGGAAGCTGTCGGGCGGGCAGAAGCAGCGACTGGCCGTGGCGTGCGCACTGGTGAGCCGGCCCGAGCTGCTGTTCCTCGACGAGCCGACGACCGGGCTCGATCCACAATCGCGCCGCCAGCTGTGGGAGGTGATCCGGCGGTTTCGCGCCGCGGGCGGCACCGTGCTCCTCACCACCCATTATATGGAGGAGGCGGAGCGGCTGTGCGACCGGGTGGCGATCATGGATCACGGCAAGGTGATCGCCCTGGGCACGCCGCGGGAGCTGATCGCGTCGCTCGGCGCGGAGCACGTGGTCGAGTTCGCCCTCGTGGACGGGGCCGGTCGCGTTCCGGCGCCGGAGGAGCTCGCGGCGCTGCCCGGTGTTCAGGCCGTGCGCCCGGGCCCGGATCGCACGGCGCTCACCGTCGCCGCCGTGCACCTAGCCGTGCCGGCGCTGCTCGGGCTGCTCGAGCGACGCGGCGCCGAGCTCTCGATGCTCGCCACCCACCACGCCACGCTCGAGGACGTGTTCGTGTCGCTCACCGGCCGGCAGCTGCGCGATGCGTGATCGCCCGCTCGTTCAGCTCACGCTGGCGCGCATGCGCGAGTTCTACCGCGAGCCCGAGGCGATTTTTTGGGTCTTCGGGTTCCCGCTCGTGCTGGCGTTCGCGCTCGGCATCGCCTTCCGGAACCGCGGCCCCGGCGAGCTGAAGATCGGGGTGCTCCGCGCGCCGGGGGACAGCGTCATCGCCGCGGCGCTCGATCGCTCGCCGGCGCTCGCGGCCGCCGTGCTCGATTCGGGTGAGGCGCGGACCCAGTTCCGCACCGGGCGCATCGCGCTGCTCGTCGTGCCCGGCGACCCGCTCGTCTACCGCTACGACTCCACCCGCACGGAGAGCCGGTTGGCGCGGCTCGAGGCGGATGAGGCGCTACAGCGGGCCCGCGGCCGCCCCGACGTCGCGAGCGTGCGTGACGAGCGGGTCACCGAGCCAGGCTCGCGCTACATCGACTTCCTCATCCCCGGGCTGCTCGGCATGAACCTCATGGGCAGCGGGCTGTGGGGCGTGGGCTTTTCCGTGGTCCAGGCGCGCACCAAGAAGCTGCTCAAGCGCTTCATGGCGACGCCGATGCGACGCAGCCACTATCTCCTGTCGTTCATCCTCTCCCGCCTGCTGTTCCTGTTTCTCGAGATCGCCGCGCTCGTCGGCTTCGGCTGGCTGATGTTCGGCGTTGGGGTGCGGGGGTCGTTCGGCGCGCTGGCGCTCATCACCGTGCTCGGCGCGCTGTCGTTCGCCGGCCTGGGGATGCTGGTGGCGAGCCGGGCGCGCACTATCGAGGCCGTGTCGGGACTGATGAACTTGGTGATGCTCCCGATGTGGATCCTCTCGGGAACCTTCTTCTCCTACTCTCGCTTCCCGGATGCGATGCAGCCGTTCGTGAAAGCGCTGCCACTCACTGCCCTCAATGACGCGCTCCGCGCGGTGATGATCGATGGCACCGGCCTGGTGCGGCTCGGCGCGCCGCTCGCGATCGTCGCGGGCTGGGGCGCCGTGAGCGTCGGGGTCGCGCTCAAGATCTTCCGCTGGCGCTAGGCTGAGCCTCCCGAGCCTGCTCGCAACTCGTGGATTCATTGAAGGATGTCTCACCCGGCGGGTCAGTCCCCCCGCAGAAACACAACCAGCCGCCGCAGGAACCCCTGGGCCTTGAGGACCGCTCGGCGGAACTCCTGGGCGCTCGCGTAGCGGCCCGCCGGCTCGCCCCGCATCGCTTTTCGCAGC
>Ga0209057_1000176_pt1 | contig 56473 bp, 51 predicted proteins | sample GraSoiAngelo_146_FD_185903 | JGI IMG/M metagenome (GOLD analysis project Ga0209057, IMG submission 185903) | Grasslands soil microbial communities from the Angelo Coastal Reserve, California, USA - 14_1009_05_30cm (SPAdes) (version 2) | ecosystem: Environmental > Terrestrial > Soil > Grasslands ...
GCCGCCAGAACCCGGTCATTCTGCCCGGAGTCGACGGGGGCGGACTTTCGTTGTCGCGGTGTGCGGGTGCCTGTTAACGTGGACGACGCGCCAAGTGAAGCGCGCCCTTCACAACCAAGAAAGGACGGCCATGAAGAAGCTCGCACAGCGACTCACTCTCGCGGCATTGTGCGGCAGTCTCCTCACCGGATGCGCCACCGTGGGACACGCTCCCGTGACGGCGCTCATCGTCCTCGACGAGAGAGGTCCAGTCGCGGTAGGACCGGCCGCGGGCAGCGCCAAGGTTGGGCGTGCCGAGGCCTGGGGCATCCTCGTGTACGCCACCGGCGACGCGAGCATCAGCGCGGCCATGCGCGCCGGCAAGATCACGCGGATCCATCACGTCGACCACGAAACCTTCAGCATCCTCGGCGTGTACGCGAAGTACACCACCATCGTCTACGGCGAATAACCTGCCGCTCCGCTTCGCCTGATCTCAGCGCCGGCGCGCGCGGTGTCGTCCGCGCGCGCCGGCGTCGCAGCGCGCCAGGAACTCGAGCGCCGCGCGGTTCCACGCCTCCGGCTGGTCTCGGTTGGCGAAGTGGCTGGCCGGCGAGAGCACGATCAGCTGGCTGCCACGGACCTTCGCCTGCATCACCTTCATGGGACCGAGCGACGGGTCGCGATCGCCGCCGATCAGCAGCACGGGTACGCGGATCTGCGACAGACGCTCGGTGATGTGGTCCATCGCGAGCAGCGCGCGGAGCGCGTTGGCGTAGCCGATCGGCGTGAGCCGGCGGTAGTAGGCATAGAACTCGTCCTTGGAGGATGGGTCCAGCGCCAGGCGCGCCGCCACGTTGGGGTTCGACGCCATCGCGAACTCGGCCATGGCGTCCATGCCGCGGGTCAGCGTGACCTCGATCGAGCGCGCGCGCATGACGATGTTGTCCACCGACAGCGGCAGCCCCGCCGCCGACGACGAGTTGGTGACGAGCAGCGAGCGGACGCGCGAGGGAAAGGCCAGCGTGAAGCGCGTGGCGATGCCGGCGCCGAGCGAGAGCCCGCCCACGTGCGCGGTGCGCAGACGCAGGTGATCGAGCACGGCCTTGAGATCGAGCGCCCAGCGCGTGAAGGAGTAGCGCGCCGGGTCCTCCGGGCTGTCCGAGCGCGCATGGCCGCGCGGCTCCCAGAGCACGAGCCGATGGCGCGCGGCGAGCGCGGGAACGTTGACGTCCCACAGGTCCGCGTTGCCGCCGATGCCGTAGGCGAGCACGAGGGGCGAGCCGGTGGCCTTGGGCTCGGTAGGACCATGCTCTTCGTAATAGATGCGGACGTGGTCGTCGGTGCGGAGATAGGCCATGGCCGGGATCTTATGCCGGGATCTTATGCCAAAACGTCAGCGAACAGGCGTCACTGAGTCGACAGGAGCAGGAAGAGGACGATGAGGCTGATCGGAGGGCCCAGCAACCACGCGATGATATGAAACACTCGGTCACCTCCTTTTGAAGAACGCGTCGAAGCGCCGCGTGAAGGGTGCAAGAGCATGGCCACACCTGGCCGCTTGACGCTTGACGGGGCGGGGTCGATTCAGTATTTTTGAAGTCGTCTTCATTGCTGATTAACCCATCGAGATGGCGTTCTCCTGGAGAGACGGGCGAGGGCCGATGAACATTCGCCTCAGCCTCACGGTCAACGACGAATCGCGCGAGCTGCTCGTGCCCGTCCACAAGACGCTCCTCGAAGTGCTGCGCGAAGACCTCGATCTCATCGGCACCAAGCACGGCTGCGAGCTCGGTGAGTGCGGCACGTGCACCGTCCTCGTCGACGGCGCGCCGGTGCTGTCGTGCATCGCGCTGCCGGCCGATCTGCAAGATTCCGACATCACGACCGTCGAGGGCATGGCCGACGGCAGCCGGTTGCACCCGTTGCAGCAGGCGTTCGCAGAGCTGGGCGCCGCGCAGTGCGGCTACTGCACGCCGGGCATCTTGCTGACCGCGAAGGCGCTGCTCGCTGACGATCCCACGCCGACGCGGCAGCGGATCCGCGAGGCGCTCGCCGGCAACCTCTGCCGCTGCACCGGCTACACGAAGATTCTCGATGCCGTGGAGCTTGCGGCGTTGAGAATGGGCCAACGACCGGTCAGGGCCATGACATGAGCAAGCGGTTCACGGTCGTCGGCCAGCCGCTGCCCAAGATCGACGCATGGGGCAAGGTGACCGGCGACACGCGGTTCGCCGACGACATGGTTCTGCCGCGCATGGCGTTCGGCAAGCTGCTGCGCAGTCCGCACGCTCATGCACGCGTCCGGGCCATCGACACGGCGCGCGCGAAGACGGTCCCCGGCGTGTATGCGGTCATCACCGGCGCGGATCTGCCGCGCGTGAAGTTCGGGATCCTGCCCGTGTCGCAGGACGAAGAGGCGCTCTGCACCGAGAAGGTGCGGATGGTCGGCGATGCCGTGGCCGCGGTGGCGGCGGTGGACGAGGAGACGGCGGACCGCGCGTGCCGGCTCATCGACGTCGACTACGAGCCGCTGCCCGCGCTGATGTCCATCCAGGAGTCGCTCGCGCACCCCGAGGTGCGCATCCACGAGTACGGCGACGGGCCCAACGTGCACAAGAACGTCGCGCTGCAATTCGGCGACGTGGAGGCGGCCTTCGCCGCCTCCGACCTCGTGCGCGAGGACGTCTTCTTCTACGAGGGCAACACGCACCTGCCGATGGAGCAGCACGCCGCGGTGGCGCACGCCACGGCCGACGGCAAGCTCACGCTCTGGTCCTCGACCCAGACGCCGCACTACGTCCACCGTCTTCTCGCCAGGATCCTCGACATGCCGGCCGCGCACATCCGGGTGATCGCGGCGCCGGTGGGCGGCGGCTTCGGCGGCAAGCTCGATCCTTTCGCCCACGAGATCGCGGCGTGCCGGCTCTCGCAGCTGATCGGCCGGCCCGTGAAGATCGCGTGCACGCGTGAAGAGGTCTTCTACATCCACCGCGGGCGCCATCCCGTGCTGATGTGGATCAAGACGGGCTTCACGAAGGCGGGCGACATCACCGGCTGCCACCTGAAGACCTGGCTCGACGGCGGCGCCTACGGCTCCTACGGGGTGGCCTCGACGTTCTACACGGGGGTGATCAATCCGGTCACCTACAAGATGCCGGTCTACAAGTTCGAGGGCGCGCGGATCTTCACCAACAAGCCGCCGTGCGGCCCCAAGCGCGGGCACGGCACGCCGCAGCCGCGCTTCGCGCTCGAGGTGCAGCTGGACAAGGCGGCCGAGCAGCTCGGCCTCGATCCTGCCGACATGCGCCGCCGCATCCTCGTCGAGCCGTTCACCAAGACCGCGAACCACCTCACGGTGACGACGATCGGGCTGGGCGAGTGCATCGACAAGGTGGTCGAGGCCTCGGGCTGGCGCGACAAGGTGTCGCGCTATCGCGCGGCGGCGGAGGTCGACGCGCCCAAGCCGCTCTGGCAGCCGCGCCGCCGGCGCGGCGTCGGGATCGCGTGCTCGTCGTACATGACGGGCGCCGGCACCGCGATCTACTGGAACAGCATGCCGCACTCCGGCGTGGTGCTGCGCGCCGACCGGAGCGGCGGCGTCACCGTGCTCTGCGGCGCCACCGACATCGGGCAGGGCTCCGACTCGATCCTCGCGTACCTCGTGGCCGAGGTGCTCGGCCTCGATCCGAAGGACGTGCACGTTCATCCGGCCGACACGAGCCTCACGCCCGTCGACCTCGGCTCCTATTCCTCGCGCGTGACGCTGATGTGCGGCCAGGCGGCCATCCAGGCCGCCGAGCGCCTGCGCTCCGCGATCTTCAAGGCCGTGGCCGCCAAGCTCGACGTGGACGCGGGGGCGCTGGCAATGCGCGAGCGAAAGGTCGGCGTCCCCGACGACTGGGAGAAGGCGGTGGACTTCGCGCGGGCCGTGGAGCTCGGCGAGGCCATGCACGGCGTGCTCGCGTTCGCCGGCTCGTACGCGCCCCCCAAGCGCGCGGGGAAATACAAGGGAGGTGGAGTCGGTCCGTCGCCTTGTTATTCGTACACGGCATGTGTCGTCGAGCTGTCGGTCGATGAAGACACGGGCGAAGTGGAATTGCACGACGTGTGGATCGGCCACGACATCGGCCGCGCGCTCAACCCGCTGCTCGTCGAGGGCCAGGTCGAGGGCTCCGTCTACATGGGCATCGGCGAGGCGGTGATGGAGGCGCAGGTCTTCCGGAAGCACGTCCACAAGGCGCCGTCCATGCTCGAGTACAAGAGCCCGACCACACTCGAGACGCCCGAGATCCACACGATGCTCGTGGAGACCGACGATCCCGAGGGCCCGTTCGGCGCCAAGGAGGCGGGGCAGGGGCCGCTGCTGCCCGTGATGCCGGCGATCGCCAACGCGATCTATCACGCGGTCGGCGTGCGCGTGGACGAGATCCCGATCACGCCCGAGAAGGTCCTGAAGGGCCTCGAGCTCAAACGTCAGGGCAAGGCCGCGCGCGTCGGGCCCGATCGCGTGCCGCTCTTCACCTTCAAGCAGCCGCTCGTCGTCGAGTCCGCGTTCGGCGCGCCGGCGGAGGCGATCGCCGTGCGGCCCTTCAGCGACACCCCGTCATGATCCGCCTGCCCGCGTTCGAATACCTGGCGCCGCGGACCGTCGGCGACGCCGTGAAGTACCTCGCTGATCGCGGCGCCGACGCCATGCTCGTCGCCGGCGGCACCGATCTCTTCCCGAACATGAAGCGCGGCCAGTTCGAGCCCAAGGCCCTGGTGGGACTTCGCGGGATTCGTGAGTTGTCCGGCGTGAGCGGCGACGGACGGGCGGGGCTGACCATCGGCGCCGCGACGACCCTCAGCGCGGTGGTCGCGCATCCCGAGGTCGCGCGCCGCTATCCGGCCCTCGCAACCGCCGCCGGGCTCGTGTCGTCCCCACAGCTGCGCAACGCCGCCACCCTCGGCGGCAACGTCTGCGTCGACACCCGCTGCAACTGGTACAACCAGTCCTACGAGTGGCGGAAGGCCGTCGGCTTCTGCATGAAGAAGGACGGCGACATCTGTCTGGTCGCGCCGGGCAGCTCGCGCTGCTGGGCGGTGTCCTCGTCGGACACCGCGCCCGTGCTGTGGGCGCTCGGGGCCACGGCGCGGCTGGCGGGACCGGCGGGCGAGCGCACGCTGCCCGTGTCCGCGCTCTACCAGGACGACGGGATCGCCTATCTCGCCAAGCGGCCCGACGAGATCCTCACCGAGCTCGCGCTGCCGGCGGCCGACGGCTGGGATTCGGTGTATCTGAAATTGCGGCGCCGCGGCTCGTTCGACTTCCCGGTGCTCGGGGTGGCGGTCGCGGTGCGCCGCGAGGGCGAAGTCGTCCGCGAGGCACGCGTGGTGCTGGGCGCTGTCGCGTCCACGCCGCGCGAGGCGGCGGCGGCGTCCACGGCTCTTGTCGGGCAACGGCTGACGTCCGAGAGCATCACGCGCGCGGCCGAGGCGGCGGCGGGGCCGGCGAAGCCGCTCGACAACACGGACTTCACGCATCCGTACCGCAAGCGCCTCGTGCGCGTGTACGTCGCGCGCGCGCTGGCGCGGCTGGCCGGCCTGGACGCCGGACCTTCGTCCTTTGACGGTTTCGAGGGGCGGCCCGGGTTCCCCGGGGAGCCCCGAGCGTTGGCCGGGGGAGTTCGAGGGGGGAGTAGCCCCCCTCGCTTGAACAATCAGGGGGCCATTTCGGGGCCCCCACCTTCAAAATGACGTCGTTGGGCGAGCGGATCAAGTCGCTGCGGCTCGAGCGCGACCTGCAGCAACGGCAGCTGGCGGAGAAGGCCGACCTCACCCCGAGCATGGTGTCGCAGATCGAGTCGGGCCGGCTCACGCCGTCGCTGCACACGCTGGGCCGCATCGCGGCCGCCCTCGGCGTGCCGATCGCGACGCTCTTCGACGGCCAGCCCGCGCGCCGCATCCAGGTGAGCCGCAAGAAGGACTACGCGGTCGTCTCCTTCGACGGCACCTCGGAGCGCTGGAGCGTGCTGGGCGCGGGGCTCTTCGAGGGCAAGATCCGCGCGGTCGTCGCAACGCTCGACGCGCGCAGCAAGGGCGTGACGACGGAGAGCGTCGTCATCAAGCCCGGCCAGATGAAGCTCTTCTACGTGCTGGACGGCTCGGTGGCGCTGCACTACAACGGCGACCGGCAGACGCTGGAGAGCGGCGACAGCGCGCTGCTCGACGGCGGCGCGCCTCACGGCTGGGAAAACCTCGGAACGAAGAAGGCCCGGGTCCTCTGGGTCATCCTGGGATAGACCATGGCTGAGACGACGACGAACCAGCCCGCGGTGGACTTCCGCACCGAGCCCGCACGCTACACGCACTGGAGGCTCGCCTTCGACGGGCCGGTGGCGACGCTCACGATGGACGTGCAGGAGGACGGCGGCCTGCGACCCGGCTACGAGCTGAAGCTCAACTCCTACGACCTCGGCGTGGACATCGAGCTGTACGACGCGCTCCAGCGGCTGCGCTTCGAGCACCCGGAGGTGGGCGCGGTCCTCCTGACCTCCGGCAAGGAGCGCGTCTTCTGCGCGGGCGCCAACATCCGCATGCTCGGCCAGTCCAGCCACGGCTTCAAGGTGAACTTCTGCAAGTTCACCAACGAGACGCGCAACGCCATGGAGGAAGCCTCCGCGGAGTCCCGGCAGGTCTGGCTGACCGCGGTCAACGGCCCGTGCGCCGGCGGCGGCTACGAATTGGCGCTGGCCACCGAGTGGATCGTGATGGCCGACGACCGCAACACGGCCGTGTCGCTGCCCGAGGTGCCGATGCTCGCCGTGCTTCCGGGCACGGGCGGCCTCACCCGGTTGGTGGACAAGCGGAAAGTCCGCCGCGACCGCGCCGACTTCTTCTGCACGACCGAGGAAGGCGTCAAGGGCAAGCGCGCGGTCGAGTGGAGCCTCGTGGACGAGGTCGTGCCGCGCTCGCGGCTCGCCGAAACCGTGACCCAGCGGGCGCGCGAGCTGGCGGCGAAGACCGACCGGCCGCGTGACGCGCGTGGGGTCACCCTGCGCCTCCTTCGGCGCACCATCGCTGACGATCACCAGCAGCAGAACGGCCTCGTCGGCTACGACCACGTCACCGCCAAGGTGGATCGCCGTCGCGGGCTCGCGGAGATCACCATCCTCGGCCCCGTGGCGGCGCCGCCCGCGAGCCCGGCGGCGGCCGTCGCGCAGGGCGACGAGTTCTGGCCGCTCGCCATCGCCCGCGAGCTGGACGATCTCATCCTGCATCTGAGAAGCAACGAAGAGGCGATCGGAGTCTGGGTGCTCAAGACCGAGGGCGTTGCCGACACCATGGAGGCGTACGACCGGCTCCTGCTCGGCCACCCGAGCGACTGGTTTCTGCGTGAGGTGCGCCTCTACCTCAAGCGCGTGTTCAAGCGCCTCGAGGTTTCCTCGCGCTCGGTGTTCGCGCTGATCGAGCCGGGCTCGTGCTTCGCCGGCACGCTGCTGGAGCTGGCGCTGGCCGCCGACCGGTCCTATATGCTCGACGGAACCCGGCCCGGCGAGCCGACGCCGCCCGCCACGGTGCGGCTGACCGCGGCCAACTTCGGCGCCTACCCGATGATCAACGGGCTCTCGCGGCTGGCCGCCCGCTTCCTCAAGGAGCCCGGCCGCGTCGACGATCTCAAGGGCCGCGTGGGCCAGGACCTCGACGCCGGCACCGCGGCCGCGGCCGGGCTCGTCACGTTCACGCCCGACGACATCGACTGGGAGGACGAGGTGCGGCAGGCGCTGGAGGCGCGCGCCGCGTTCTCGCCCGACGCGCTGACCGGGATGGAGGCCTCGCTGCGCTTCGGCGGTCCGGAGACGCTGGAGACCAAGATCTTCGGCCGCCTCTCCGCCTGGCAGAACTGGATCTTCCAGCGGCCGAACGCGGTCGGCCCGAAGGGCGCGCTCCAGGTGTACGGCACCGGCGAGCGGAGCGACTTCGACCGCAGGAGAGTGTGATGGGGTCCATCGACTATCTGGAGCGCATCCCGAACAACGTCGACCTCGCCGGCAACCGGCGCCTGCAGCGCGCGCTGGAGGAATGGCAGCCGCGGTTCCTCGAGTGGTGGCGCGACATGGGGCCGGAGGGCTACCAGGCGCGCGACGTCTACCTGCGCACGGCGATCAGCGTGGATGCGCAGGGCTGGGCGCAGTTCGGGTATCTCAAGATGCCCGACTACCGCTGGGGCATCTTCCTCGCCGAGCCGGAGCCCAACCGCACGATCGCCTTCGGCGATCACAAGGGCGAGCCTGCGTGGCAGGACGTGCCCGGCGAGTACCGCGGCACGCTGCGCCGGCTGATCGTCACCCAGGGCGACACCGAGCCGGCCTCCGTCGAGCAGCAGCGGCACCTCGGCCGCACCTGCCCCTCGCTCTACGACCTGCGCAACCTCTTCCAGGTGAACGTCGAGGAGGGCCGCCACCTGTGGGCGATGGTCTACCTGCTGCAGGCCTACTTCGGGCGCGACGGCCGCGAGGAGGCGGAGGCGCTGCTGGAGCGGCGCTCGGGCGACCGCGACAAGCCGCGCATCCTCGGCGCGTTCAACGAGAAGACGCCGGACTGGCTCAGCTTCTTCATGTTCAGCTTCTTCACGGACCGTGACGGCAAGTACCAGCTCGCGAGCCTCGCCGAGAGCGGCTTCGATCCGCTCTCGCGCACGTGCCGCTTCATGCTCACCGAAGAAGCGCACCACATGTTCGTCGGCGAGAGCGGCGTCGGCCGCATCGTGCAGCGCACGTGCGAGATCATGAAGCAGCATCCGCACGACGACCCGCGCCGGCACGGCGTCATCGACCTGCCGGCGATCCAGCGCTACCTGAACTTCCACTTCTCCGTCTCCCTCGACCTCTTCGGCTCGGAGATCTCGACCAACGCCGCCAACTTCTACACGCTGGGGCTCAAGGGGCGCTTCGAGGAGACGAAGAAGACCGACGATCACCTGCTCAAGGAGGCGGCCTACCGCATCATCACGCTCCAGGGCGATCGTCTCGTCGAGACGGAGCAGCCGGCGCTGCCGACGCTCAACGAGCGGCTGCGCGACGACTACGTGGCCGACTGCCAGCGCGGCGTGGACCGCTGGAATCGGGTCATCCGCGAGCACGGCCTCGACCTTCAGCTGCGGCTGCCGCATCGCGGCTTCCACCGCGCCATCGGCGCCTGCGCGGAGGTGCGCGTGTCGCCCGACGGCCGGCTCCTGAGCCAGGCGGACTGGGACGCCCACAAGCGCGAATGGCTGCCGACGGAGGCCGACCAGGTCTACGTGCAGAACCTCATGAAGCCCGTGACCGAGCCGGGGAAGTTCGCGAACTGGATCGCGCCGCCCGCGCGGGGCATCAACGGCCAGCCCGTCGACTTCGAGTACGTGCGGCTGGTATAGGAGGCGCCCGTGGCCAGGACGATCACGCCCAGGGGGTTTCCCCCGCCGCTCGGGATGTACTCGCACGGCATGGTCGCCTCCGGCGGCGCGCTGGTGACCGTGGCCGGGCAGGTGGGGATCGGGCCGCAGGGCGTCGCCGGTCCCGACGTCGGCAGCCAGACGCGGCAGGCGTTCGAGAACGTGCGCGCGATCGTCGAGGCGGCCGGCTGCACGATGGCCGACGTCGTGCGGCTCCAGACGTTTCTCGTGAGCGCCGACGACATCCCGGGCTTCATGAAGGCCCGCCAGGAGGCGTTCCCCGAGTATTTCCCCTCGGGCGTCTATCCGCCGAACACGTTGCTGGTGGTGAGCGGGCTGGTGCGGCCGGAGCTGCGGGTGGAGGTGGAGGCGATGGCGGTGCGGCCGCCGTCGCGCCCGGCGGCGAGAAAGCCTCCGGCCGCCCCGACAGAGCGCGGGAGAGCACGGCGGTGATCGAGGAGGGTCCCGGGTTTCCCGGGACCCTCCGAGCGCTTGGGGGGTGTGGGGGGCCATTTCGGGGCCCCCCACGTCCTATCGTCCGATGTAGGTGTCGTTGCTGCGGGTCATCGCCACGATGGCGAGGATCACGACCAGCAGCAGCGCGGCGGCGATGAGCACGGCCGCCGTCGGGGACAGCCCGAAGATGGTCGTGCGCTCGACCACCGTGGAGCGCGGCAGCGCCGAGGCGCCGTCGTCGCTCTTCGTGGTGGTGGAGCTCGAGCGATCGGTGCTCACGGTGCCGGACACGCTGCCTCCGGGCGTGGTGATCGTGCCGGACGCGCTGGTGCCGGGGGCGGGCGCTGGGGACGGATCCTTCGTCGCAGGAGCGGACGGCAAGCTCGAGGACGAAGACGAGCCCTGGGCCAGCACGTCGGCGACGGGCGCGGCGATCAGGGCCGCACCCAGCAGAGCGGCGTGTAAGAATTTCATACCGCACCTCCTCGGAGGGACAGATAGCAAGGCTGGTGCCACTGAGAGGGCGGAGGTCGGGAGGGGCCGTCGCATGAGCACGTGGGAAACGCTGCCCGCGCAGTTCAACGTCGCGACCTGGTTCGTCGATCGCAACGTCGCCGACGGCCGGGGCGCCGCGCCCGCGTTCCACTACGAAGACCGCATCCTCACGTACGCCGACGTGCAGGACCTCGCCAACCGAAGCGGCAACGCGCTGCGCGAGCTGGGCGTGCAGATGGAGGACCGGGTGCTCGTCCTCTGCCTGGACGCGCCCGAGTTCCTCGGCGCCTTCTGGGGAGCGATCAAGATCGGCGCGATCCCGATTCCCGTCAACACGCTCATGCGCGGCGCCGACTATCTCTACTTCCTGCGCGACAGCCGCGCGAAGGCGGCGGTGATCTCGGCGCCGCTGCTGGCCGAGGCGGGGCCGGTGCTGGGACAGGCGCCGCACCTGCGTCACGTGCTCGTGGCCGGCGGCAAGCCCGGATCGTACCTGTCGTACGAGGACCGCATCGCCAAGGCGTCGGCGTCGCTGACCGCGGCCGAGACCTCGAAAGACGATCCGGCGTTCTGGCTCTACTCCTCCGGGTCCACCGGCTTTCCCAAGGGCGCCGTGCACCTGCACCACGACATGGTCGTCTGCTACGAGACGTATGCCGCGCAAGTACTGAAGCTGCGCCCCGACGACAAGGTGTTCTCCGCGGCCAAGCTCTTCTTCGCCTACGGGCTCGGCAACGCCGGGTACTTCCCGATGGGCGCGGGGGCGCAGAGCGTGCTCTACCCGCACCGGCCGACGCCCGACGGCGTGTTCGAGGTCATCGCGCGCTACCGGCCGACGATCTTCTTCGGCGTGCCGACGCTCTACGCGGCCATGCTCGCGCTGAAAGAGCCGGAGAAGCGCTGGGACGTCTCCTCCCTGCGTCTCTGCGTCTCGGCGGGCGAGGCGCTGCCAGAGGAGCTCTACAACCGCTGGCGCGAGCGCTTCGGCGTGGAAGTCATCGACGGCATCGGGACGACCGAGATCCTGCACATCTTCCTGTCGAACCGTCCCGGCCGATCGCGGCCCGGCTCCACGGGGCTGCCGGTGCCGGGGTACGAGGCGATCGTCGTGGACGACGAGGGCCGGCCCGTCGAGCAAGGTGACATCGGCAACCTGCGCGTCAAGGGCGACTCGACGATGGCCTACTACTGGAACAAGCACGAGAAGACGAAGGAGGCGCTCTACGGCTCGTGGATCCAGACGGGCGACAAGTACTGGCAGGACGCCGACGGCTTCTTCTGGTTCGCGGGCCGTGCCGACGACATGCTCAAGGTCGGCGGCATCTGGGTCTCGCCCGTGGAGGTCGAGGCGACGCTGATCAAGCATCCGGCCGTGCTCGAGGCGGCCGTGGTGGGCCACGAGGACACCGACCGGCTCGTGAAGCCCAAGGCTTTCGTCGTCCTCAAGGAGCCGGCGCGCGCCGGCACGGGCCTCGCCGACGAGCTGAAGGCCTTCGTGAAGGACAAGATCGCGCCCTACAAATATCCGCGCTGGGTCGAGTTCGTCGCCGAGCTGCCGAAGACGGCCACCGGCAAGATCCAGCGCTTCAAGCTGCGCGCCTGATCACGTGGAACCGCGTCGACGGGTTACTGGCGGCGGCCGTCGCCGTGGCGGCGGCCGTGGTGGCGTTCAGCCTGCTGTGGGAGATCGGAGCGCCCCCGGTGGCGCCGGTCGCGCTCGCGCCGCTGGTCGGTGCCGGCGTCGGCTGGGTGCTGCTGCGGCGCTCGCTGCGCCGGCGGCGCGTCGCCGCCCGGGAGTTCCCGGAGCCGTGGCGGCGGGCGCTGGAGCGGTACGTGCGGTATTACATGGTGCTGTCGCCCGAGGACCGGGCGCGCTTCGAGCGCGACGTCGCGGTGTTCATCGACGACGCGGAGATCACCGGCGTCAACACCACGGTGACCGACGACGTGCGCGTGCTGGTGGCGAGCAGCGCGGTGATGCTCGTCTTCGGCCGACCGTCGTGGGAGTACTCCGACCTGCCCGAGATCCTGATCTACCCGAAGCCCTTCGACGAGGATTTTCGCTGCACGTCGCACCCGGAGTTCGCGGGCATGGTGGTGCCGCGTAACGCCCTCGTGCTCAGCCGGCCGGCGCTCGTGTCGAGCTTCCGGCGCGAGGAGCCCTTTCACGTCGGACTGCACGAATTCGCGCACGTGGTGGACTTCGAGGACGGACAGTTCGACGGAGTGCCGCGAGGGCTCGGGCTTCCGGCGCGCCGACGGTGGCAGCGGCTGATCGAGCGCGAGCTGGTGCGGGCGCGGCGAGGCGAGTCGGCGCTGGATGAGTACGCCCGAACGAACGAGGTCGAGCTATTCGCCGTCGCCGTCGAGTCGTTCTTCAAGGACCCGCGGCGCCTGCGCGCGCGGCACGGCGAGCTGTACGACGCCCTCCGCGAATATCTCAACCAGGATCCGGCCGGGGGGCCCTGAGTGTTCGACCGGGCGCTCGAGACGCTGGACGCCGCGCGCCTGCGCGAGCACCAGTGGCGCCGCCTCCGCGCGCTGCTCGACGCGATCTACGCCGCGCCGGGCAACGCGTTCTGGCGCGCGGCGTGGGCGCGCGCCGGCGTCAGCGGGCCGGGCGATCTGAAGACCTGGGACGACTTCCAGCGCCTGCCGCTCTCGCGCAAGAGCGACGTCGTCGAGGACCAGGTCGCGCACCCGCCGTTCGGCACCAACCTCACCTATCCGCTCGAGCGCTACGTGCGTGTGCACCAGACCTCGGGCACCACCGGCGCGCCGCTGCGCTGGCTCGACACGCAGGCCTCGTGGGACTGGTGGACGCACTGCTGGCGGTTCGTGCTCACCGGCGCCGGGCTCGGGCCGGCCGATCGCATCTACTTCCCGTTCTCGTTCGGGCTCTTCATCGGCTTCTGGGCGGGGTTCGAGAGCGCGCGGGCGCTGGGCGCGCTGGCCATTCCCGGCGGCGGCGCGGACTCGCTGGCGCGGCTGGCGGCCATGCAGGCGCTCGGCGCCACCGCGCTCGTGTGCACGCCCTCCTACGCGCTCCACCTCGCGGAGACGGGCCGCGAGCGCGGCATCGACGTCGCCGCGCTGCCGGTGCGCGCGACCGTGCACGCCGGGGAGCCCGGGGCCGGGATTCCCGCGGTGCGCGCGCGCATCGAGGCGCACTGGGGGGCGCGCGCCTTCGACCACGCGGGCATGACGGAGATGGGCGCCTACGGCTTCGAGTGCGCGACGCAGGCCGGCCTGCACGTCAACGAGTCGGAGTTCATCGCCGAGGTGCTGGATCCGACGACGGGCGCGCCGGCACGCGAGGGCGAGCTGGTGCTGACGAACCTCGGGCGCCTCGGCTCGCCGGTGATCCGCTACCGCACCGGCGACCGCGTGCGCCTCGCCGACGGCCCCTGCGCGTGCGGCCGGACGTTCCGGCGGCTCGAGGGCGGCATCCTCGGCCGCCTCGACGACATGCTGATCCTGCGCGGCGTGAACGTCTTTCCGTCCGCTGTCGAGGACATCGTGCGGCGCTTCGCGGCCGTCGAGGAGTTCCAGGTCGAGGTCTTCCGCGCGGGCGAGCTGGACGAGGCCCGCATCCTCGTGGAAGTCGGCGCGGGCGACGGCGCGGGCGTGTGCGCGGCGCTGCAGGAGGCGCTGCGCGCCGGGCTCGGCCTCCGGCTGCAAGTGACGCTGGCGCCGCCGCGCAGCCTGCCGCGCTTCGAGCTGAAGGCGCGGCGGGTCGTGCGGCGCTAGCCGTGCTCGGCCCGACGGACGCCGGGCGGATCGCGCGTGTGCGAGCGTGGAACCGCGTGTTGCTCGTCGTCGGCGCCGCGCTCCTGCTCGCCGGCGGGCTCTACGGGGTCTGGGCGGCCGATCGGTTGGTGAACACGCCGGCCGCGGATGAGGCGAGACGCTCGCGTTTCAGACGGACGCGACCGCGCGGTTCATGCTGTTCATCGCCCGCTTCTTCGTCTCGTCCGCGCTGATGACGCTCGGGGTCGCGCTGCTGATGACGGCGTTCGCGCAGCATCGGCTGCTGCGCCTCATCGACCGCCTCACCACCGCCGGTTAGATCACTTTTCAGCGACGATTTCGCTTGACAGCCTTCACCGTCGCCGCTGGCGGTAAGTCGCCAACGCTTGGCGGAAGCGCGTCCAGCGGGCTGCAACGAGGCCGCAAGGCTCGTGCGGCTGTGTCCCAGCGAAAAATCATGATCGCCGTGCAATCGCCGGTCGTGGAGGCGCCAGAGACGCTGAAAATCAGGGTGTAGATTCGGCGCAGAGCCATGGAGGATCTCGCCGATGAACATCGATACTCCTGCCTTTCTTCCGACTCCTGAGCCGGTGCTCGAGGTGGAGCGGCTGGGCGACGAGATCGCCGTGCTGTGCGCCCACCTCGACGCGGCCACCGCGCGCCTGCTCGATCTGATCCGCGAGTTCGACGCCCGCGGCGGCTGGAACACGGGGTTCCTCTCCTGCGCTGCCTGGCTGTCGTGGCGCGTCGGGCTCGACCGGGGCGCCGCCCGCGAACGCGTCCGGGTGGCGCGGGCGCTGGGTACGCTGCCGCGGCTGGCGCAGGCGCTCGCCCGCGGTGAGCTGTCGTACTCGAAGGTCCGCGCGCTGACGCGCGTCGCCACCCCTGAGACGGAAGAGCGGCTGCTTGCGGTTGGCAAGGCCGGCACTGCCGAACACGTGGAGCGCATCGTCCGCGGCTGGCGCCTGGTCGACCGGCAGGCCGAAGCCCGGGAGACCGCACGGCGCCACGCGATCCGGGCGCTGCACGTGTATCAGGACGAAGACGGTATGGTCGTCATCCGCGGGCGACTGGCGCCGGAGGTCGGCGCCGTGCTCGTGCAGGCGCTGGCCGCGGCGCGCGAGACGTTGTACCAGCGGGCGCGCTCGATGGACGCCGAGGACGGCTTCGCGGAAACGCCTACCATGGCGCAGCAGCAGGCGGACGCTTTGGCCCTCGTCGCGGAGACGGCGCTCCACCACGGCATCGATCCCGGTGCACCGGGAGAACGCTACCAGGTGGTGGTCCACGTGGATGCCCCGGTCCTGGCGGACGCGGATGCGCCCGGCCAGTCCGTCCTCAAGGACGGCGCGCACGTTTCCTCGGGAACGGCTCAGCGCCTCGCCTGCGATGCGACCCGCGTGGTGATGCGACACGCTCCGGATGGCCGGGTCATGGAAGTCGGTGCGCGGACGCGGACGATTCCGCCGGCGTTACGACGCGCGCTTGACCATCGCGATCGCGGCTGCCGCTTCCCGGGCTGTGGGCTTCCTTTCGGCCGAGGGCATCACATCCGGCATTGGGCGCAAGGCGGGCCTACCACGCTCTCGAACCTCGCCCTGCTCTGCCGTCGGCACCACCGCGCGGTCCACGAAGAGGGCTACGAGATGGACCGCCAACCGGACGGGGAGCTGAGCTTCCGGCGCCCGGACGGCCGGCTCGTGCCTGAAGTTCCGCCTCCGGCGGCGGTGCCCCGCGATCCCGTCCACGCGCTACGAGCGCAGCACGATGCGCACGGGCTTCACCTGCACGCGCGAACGGCGATGCCTGGCTGGCTGGGAGAACGTCTGGACGTCGGATGGGCGATCGACGTGTTGCATCCGCTGGCCGCCTCCACCCAATGAAACCGATCATGTGCTGCGATTGGACCGTGCGCGCGATCGACCGCCCTGGCGCCATATCACGCCCGATCGGACGGCCGGTAGTACAGGGCGAGCCACACGGTCGGCGTGGTGGGATCGGTCCACTCCACGCGGTGGCGGGTGTGGGCGGGGATGAGCACGTGATCGCCGACGCCGAGCTCGCGCGGCTCCGGCTCGCCCTCGAAGCGTAATCGCGCGCGGCCGCGCAGCACCACCACCCACTCGTCGCGACCCTGGTCGTACCATTGACCGGGCGGAGTGACGTGGCCGGTCGAGACGATGCGCTCGAGCCTCACGCCCGGCGTCTCGAGCAGCACGTCGATCTTCTCCACCGGCAGTGTCCGCGGCACGTCGTCGAAGAGGTTGCTCATGTCAGGGTCTCGATGATCGCGCGCTCTCCTGGGCACGTCGCGATCAGCGCCGCGCGGTCGGCCAGCTCGAAGTCGGCGAAGTCGAAGCCGGGCGCGACGGTGCCGCCCATCAGCGCGTAGGCGCCGCCGTCGACGACCCGCGCGCCGTACCACACGCCGGCGGGGACGATGACTTGCGGCTCGCCGTCGCCGCCCAGCCGCACCTGGCGTGCTCCACCCGGCTCCTCCAGCAACCACAGCTCGACGGCATCGCCGGCGTAGTGGTGCCAGACCTCGTCCGACTTGATGCGGTGGAGCGCGGAGCGCTCGCCGGCGCGCAGCAGATAGTAGATGGCCGTGCTGAAGGCGCGGGGGCCGCCGAAGCGAGGCGGCAGGGCAGCGCGCTCGATCCGCTCGGACGAGCGATAGGTCTCGCGGTACCAGCCGCCCTCGGGATGGCGGATCAATCCGAGCCGCGCGGTCCAGTCGTCCGCGGTGAGAGGCGCGGTCACTGCTGCTGTTGCTGCTGCGCCTGCTCCTCGGCCGCCGACGGCACGGCCGGTGCGGGGCGCCGCGCGGGCGCCGCCGCGAACACCTTCAGATCGATCGCCCGCACGTCCTCGCTGAGGCGCGGGATCGCCGTGCCGGTGACGAGCCGCGTGTAGACCTCGGCCGCGAGCGTCTCGCGCGCCGTCCCGCGATAGATGCCCTTGTTCGGCGGCACGTCGTCGTAGTGACGGCCGTGGGCGACGACGACGTAGCGCTCGTCGACGGGCCGGCCGTGCGTCGGATCGAACGCCACCCAGCCCGCCGACGGCGCGTGGAACTCGACCCAGGCGTGGCTCTGCGAGGGCTCGCGCTTCCTGTAGTCCACGTGCAGGTAGCCGCTGACGTAGCGGCAGGGGATGCCGCTCAGACGCAGCCAGCCGAGCATCAGGTGGGCGAAGTCCTGGCACACGCCCTGGCCGAGCTTGAGGAAGTCCTCGGTCGTCGAGTCGTAGCGCGTGACGTCCTTCTGGTATTCGAAACGACCCCGCAGCGCCCGGCCCATGGCGAGGACCTGCTCGTCGAGCGGGGCCCCGCGCGGCACCGCCAGCGCGCCGTGGGCGGCGCGCAGCGCCGGCGTCAGCCGCACCGGCCCGTCGAAGGCGAGGTAGTCGAGCAGCGGGTAGGGCACCTCGCCGGCTCCCGCCGGTGGGCCGAGGTCGGCGAGCGCCACCGGCGCCGGCCGGGTCTCGACGAGCGAGGTCGCCGTCACCTCGATGCGGTCGTGGAACTTGGTGATGGTGAAGTGGTGGGTGACGTTGTCGTTCCAATCGACGTACCGGTAGACGCGCGCGCGGGGGCCGACGGCGAGCGTGAACGACAGGACGGTCTGCGTCGGCGTCGTCTTCGGCTGCACGCGCAGCTCGAGGAACGACTCGCTGATGTAGCCGTCGTACTCGAACGCGAAGGCGTGCTCGACCTCCAGTCGCATGGTCAGGACACGAAGTACTGCGCGGTGAGAGCCTCGTGCGTCCGCGTCACCGTGTCCACCACGCGGTCGAGGAAGGCGGCCGACGCGCGTCGCGCCGAGCGCTCGTCGTCGTACGAGAGATCCGCGTGTAGCTTGCCGGCCAGCCGCGCCGCCGGCGAAAGCTCGCCGTCGACGGCGATGCGCTCGAGGCAATCCTTGATGGCGGCGCTCGCTGCCCGCAGCGAGCGCGGCGAGTACGGGTCGAACAGCAGGAAGGTGACGACGAGGTCGCCCTCCATGCCCGCGCCGCGCGCCCGGCGGTAGTTCTCGAGCGAGGAGACGCTGCGCAGCAGGCTCCGCCACTGCGTGTAGTAGAGGGGCTGGTCGGGGCGCGCGCCGCCGGTGAGGGCCGGCAGCTTGGCGCGCAGGATCAGCGCGGTGCGGTAGATCCGCTCGAGCGCCGCGCCGAGCTTGAAGAAGTGCCACGCCTCGTCGCGGGTGAACGTGCTCTCGATCGCGCCGATGATGCCGAACAGGCCTTTGTGCGTCGAGGCGAGCGCGTCGCGCAGGCCGGTCGCGTCGGGGCGGCGCTCGCCGTGCGCCTCCACCGCGCGAAACGTCTCGTTGATGGACATGAACACCTCGACCGTGAGCGCCTCCCGCACCGCGCGCGCGTTCTCGCGCGCCTTGCGCAGCGAGTAGTGGACGGAGTACGGGTTCTTGCCGTCCACGAAGAAGGCTTGCAGATATGGCAGGGAGAGCGGCGCGAACGCGGACACCGGACGCGTCAGCTCGGCGGAGGGCAGGATGGCGAGGACGTCCTTCCACGCCGTCTGGGCGAGGTCCTCCGCGAAGCCCTGCGTCTCGGTCGCGAAGTCGTCGGTCACGAGCAGCAGGCGCGTGATGTTCTCCGCGCGCTCGAGATAGCGCCCCATCCAGTAGACGGCGTCGGCGACGCGGGAGAGCATCAGCCGCCGCGCCGGGGCGCGAGCACCCAGGTGTCCTTGCTGCCGCCGCCCTGGGAGGAGTTCACGACGTACGAGCCCTTGCGCAGCGCCACCCGCGTCAGACCGCCGGGCAGGACGCGCACGCCGTCGCCAAAGAGAATGAAGGGCCGCAGGTCGATGCGCCGCGGCTCGAAGCGGCCGTCGACGTAGGTCGGGTGCGTGGACAGCTCCACGAGGGGCTGCGCGATGTAGTTCGTCGGCTCCTTGCGCATGCGCGCGACGTAGGCGTCGATCTCCGTGCGCGTCGCGAACGGCCCCATGAGCATGTTGTAGCCGCCGGAATCGCCGGTGGTCTTGATCACCAGCTCGGCCGCGTGCTCGCGCATGAAGGCGAAGTCCTCGCGCCGGAAGCCGAGGTACGTCGGCACCTGCCCGAGCCGCGCCTCCTCGCCGAGGTAGTACTTGATGAGCTGCGGCATGAAGGCGTAGACGGACTTGTCGTCGGCCACGCCGGCGCCGGGAGCGTTGGCGATGGCCACGTTGCCCGCCCGGTAGGCGTTGAGCAGGCCCGGCACGCCGAGCAGGCTGTCGCGCCGGAACACGAGCGGATCGAGGAAGTCCTCGTCGATGCGGCGGTAGACGACGTCCACGCGCTGCCGTCCGCGCGTCGTGCGCATGAACACGTAGTTGTCCTCGACGAGGAGGTCGCGCCCCTCCACGAGCGTCGTCCCCATCTCGCGCGCGAGGAACGAGTGCTCGAAGAACGCCGAGTTGTGGATGCCGGGCGAGAGCACGACCGCCGCCGGGCTCTCGGCGGTGCGCGGGGCCGCGTGCAGCAGCGCGTCGAGCAGGAGGTTCGGATAGTCCTTGATCGGACGCACCGGGTAGGGGCCGAACAGCTCGGGGAACACGCGCGTCATGAGGTTGCGGTTCTCGAGCACGTAGGAGACGCCGCTCGGGCAGCGGCAGTTGTCCTCCAGCACCAGGAACTCGCCGCGGTCATCGCGGATGATGTCGGTGCCGACGACGTGCGTGTAGACGCCGCGCGGCGGCCGCACGTTGAGCAGCTCGCGCTTGTACTCCTTGCGCGAGAGCAGGAGCGCGGGCGGCAGCACGTTGTCCTTGAGGCACTTCTGCTCGCCGTAGACGTCGGCGATGAAGAGGTTGAGCGCGGTGACGCGCTGGACGAGCCCTGCCTCGAGCCGTTCCCACTCGCGCGCGGTGACGACGCGCGGCACGAAGTCGAAGGGGAAGATCCGCTCGAGCCCTTCCTTCTCGCCGTAGACCGTGAACGTGATGCCCTGGTCCATGAGCGCCAGCTTCTGCAGCCGCTCGCGCCGGCTGACCTCGCCCTGCGTGAAGGACTCCAGCACGCCCACGATGCCGCGATAGTGGGCACGCGCATCGCCGTCGCGATCGAAGGCCTCGTCGAACGCGGCACCGCCGTCGTACACCCACTTCACGGCCGAGAGAATAGCATCACCGGGCGAACCGGCGAGGCCGGGCCATTCGTAGAGAGAGCGAGACCGGCGATACTGAGGGACGGCTATGGGCACGCCGGGGGGCGACCTCATCAGGGTCATGGCGGCAGGCGACCGCGATGCGTTCGCACGCTTCTACGACCGCTATGCGCCGTTCGTCTTTCCCTTCGTGCTCCGCATCGTGCGCGATCGTGCCGACGCGGCCGACGTGCTCCAGGACGTCTTCTGGGAAGCGTGGCGCGGCGCCGCCGCCTACGATTCGGCGCGCGGCACGCCGGAGGCCTGGATCATCACGCGCGCGCGGACACGCGCCATCGACCGCGTGCGCGCCGTGCGTCGGCGTGGCGAGACGTTCGTGGCACCCGTCGACGAGGCCACGGTCGGCGCCCCCACCCCGCCCGGCGGCGACGCCGCGGTGCGCGCGGAGGAGCGGCAGCTCGTCGCGAGCGCTCTCGCGCAGCTCTCCCAGGCGCAGCGCGAGATCATCGAGCTCGCGTATTATTCCGGCCTCACACAACGGGAGATCGCCGAGCGGCTCGAGCAGCCGCTCGGCACCGTCAAGACGCGCATCCGCCTGGCGCTGGCGCGGCTGCGCGAGGCGGTGACGCCCACGTGAGCCACGAACCCTTCGAGACCCTGGCCGCGGTCTACGCGGCCGGTGCGCTGGACGGCGATGACCTCGCGCAGTTCGAGGCTCACCTGCCGGGCTGCGCGGAGTGCCAGGCCGCCGTCCGGGAGGCGCAGGACACGCTCGCGCGCGCGATGCTGTCGGCGCGCCCTCAGACTCCGCTTCCCGCCGTGCGCGAGGCGCTCGTGCGCCGCGTGGAACGCACGCGCGGCGCCGGCCGCCGCGCCTGGCTCACGTGGGCGGCGGCCACGGCGGTCGTCGCCGCGGTGGCCGCGGGATTCACCGCCACCTGGGTGGCCGTGCGCTACGAGGCGCGGCTCGGCCAGATGGCGCGCGAGACGGCAGCCGTCAAGGAGCGCCTCACCCGCAACGAGGCGGCGCTGCAGGAGCAGGTCGCGCTCTATCGCGGCGCCGTCGAGCTCTTGCGCGATCCGGCCACCCGGGTCGTGGATCTGCGCGGCCAGGGCAGGGCCGCGAGCGCGAGCGGGCGGATGATCTGGAACGACGCCGGCGGCGGGCATCTCTTCGTGGCCGGCCTGCCGCCCGCGCCCGCCGGCAAGACCTACGCGCTGTGGACGATCAGCGGCGGCACCCCGCGCGCGGCCGGGCTCTTCGGCGTCGACGCGAGCGGCCGGAGCGCCCACCGCATCGCGCCAGAGGTCGCCCGCGGCGCGGTCGGGGTCTTCGCCGTCACGCTGGAGCCCGAGGGCGGCACGCCGGCGCCGACGGGCCCGATCGTCCTCGCGTCGAAGTGAAAACCGGGCTTCTGCCGGTGATCGTCGCCACGGCCACGCTCGTCATCGGCTGCGGCCGCGAGGCGCCACCAGCGCTCGCTCCCGTGATGGCCGCCAAGGTCGCGGATGTCGCCGAGGTGAACACGCCCGGTGGATTTCTTGACTCGATCGCGTTGGCCCGCGACGTCGGCTACGTGGCGACCGGCGAGCGGGGCGGGCGGATCCGAGTCTGGGCGCCCGCAGATAGAGAGCCGATCACCTTCGGGGGATACCATCAGGCCGTCGTGGACCTCGCGTTCTCGCCGAGCGGCGATCTGCTCGCCTCGCTGGGCCGGCACGGTGAGGGGGCCCTGAGGCTCTGGCAGCCGGCTGAGCGCGCCGGCGCAAAGGTGTGGGCGGAGGTGGCCTCCGTGCCCATGGGCCGCTGTCTCGCGCTCCGCTTCGACGGCTCGGGTACGCGTCTCGCCGTCATGTGCGAGCGCGAGGTGCTGCTCCTCGACGTCGCAACGCGACTGGAGACGGCGCGGGTGCCGAATCCCCATCCCGAGAACATGACCGCGTTCGATCTGGCCGCGAATGGAACGCGGCTGCTGACCGCCGGGCACGAGGGCGAGGTAGCATTCTGGGACGCGGTGACGCTGGCGCCGATCCGCCGCATCTCGGTCAGTCGCTCGCGCCGCCCGGGGCCGCGGCCGCCTCCCGGCGTCCCGCCACCAGAGGTGTGGGCGGTCGTGGTGGCGCTCTCGCCCGATGGCTCGCGCGCCGCCGCAGTCACCATCGAGGGGACCGTCTACGTGTGGGACGTGGCGACGGGCGCCGAGCTGATCGTCGACGCCCATGCCGAGGCCAGCGGACCGCCGGCGGGCTCGCTGCGGTTCGCCGGCGACGGTCGATTGCTCGCGCCGACCGGGGACCGGCGCGGCATGCGCCTCTTCGACGTGTCGCGGAAGTCGTCACGGATCGTCGCGTCGGGAGGGAAGGCGTACCATGCCGTCGCGATCACCGACGACGCCACCGGCTTCGCGGCCATCACGTCGGACCTGGCGGGCGGAAACCTGAGCTACGGCGTCGAGATCTGGAGGCTCCCGGGCAAGCCCTCGGGGTGATCCTTCGGTTGACACCGCCGCCGCGCGCGGCATACAGTCCGTCCACACCGGACATGAGCGCGAACCGCTTCCTCGATCCGTCCTCCGCATCCGCGCGGCTCTTCGCGCAGGCGCAGCGCCTGATCCCCGGCGGCACCTCGAAGGCGAACTTCAACGTGAAGCCGCACCCGTTCTACGTCGCCTCCGGGCGCGGCTGTCGCATCACCGACCTCGACGGCGTCGAGCGCCTCGACGCCATCAACAACTTCACCGCGCTCGTCCACGGTCATGCGTTCCCACCTGTCGTGCAGGCCGTGACCGAGCAGGTCGCGCGCGGCAGTGCCTTCGCGGCCTCCACGCGCGAGGAGGTGGACCTGGCGCAGCTGCTCGTGGAGCGCGTGCCCGGCGTGGAGCGCATCCGCTTCGCCAACTCGGGGACGGAGGGCGTGATGATGGCGATCAAGGCGGCGCGCGCCTACACGGGGCGCGACCGCATCGCCAAGTTCGAGGGCGCCTACCACGGCTACTACGACGACGTGCAGGTGTCGTTCAGCTCGGGGCCGGCGGACTGGGGCCCGGAGCACGAGCCCACCAGCGTTCCGTCGAGCCGCGGCGTGCCGAAGCACCGCGTGGCGGAGACGCTGGTGTTGCCGTGGAACGACCGCGACGCCGTCGAGCGGCTGCTCACGCGCCACGCGCCGGAGATCGCCGCCGTCGTGGTGGATCCGCTCAGCAATCGCATGGGATTCATTCCCCCCGCGCCGGGCTTCCTCGACCACGTTCGCCGCGTGACCCGCGCGCTCGGCATCCTCGTCATCTTCGACGAGGTGATCTCCTTCCGCGTGGCGGCGGGCGGCGCGCAGTCGCGCTACGGCGGCGATCCCGATCTGACCGCGTTCGGCAAGATCATCGGCGGCGGCTTCCCCGTCGGCGCCACCGGCGGCAAGGCGGAGGTCATGGCCGTCTTCGATCCCGGCTCATCCAACGCGATCGCCTCCGGCGGCACCTTCACCGCCAACCCGGTGTCGATGGTGGCCGGCCTCGCCACGCTGCGCGCGCTCGACGCCGCGACATACGAGCGGCTCGAGCGCATGGGCGCCGATCTCCGCGCGCGGCTCGGCGAGAGGCTGCGCGAGCACGGCGTCGAGGGACACATCACCGGGGACGCCTCGCTGTTCCGCTTCGTGATGACGTCGAAGCCGCCGCGGACCTACCGCGACACCGTGGAGCCGGCGGCGAGCGAGCGGATGGGACGCCTGTTCATGCACCTGCTCGACGCGGGCGTCCTCGTGAACACCAACGGTCTCGCCTGCCTCAGCACGCCGATGGGCGACGCCGAGCTCGCGGAGATCGTGCAGGCCTTCGACCAGGCGCTCTGGCAGCTTCGCCGCGCGCGCTGACGCGCGGCACGCAGAGGAGCATCAGTCGTCGCTCCGCGATTGACGATCGGTGACCGGCAGGCGGCGTGCACCCACCCAGCGGCGCTCGAACCATGCTTCATCTAGCCGCGCGACCTTCACGGCGTCGCCGCTCTTGCTTGCGTGCACGAACCGGCCATCGCCGATATAGATGCCGCTGTGATTGAGGCGGTCGAAGAAGACTATGTCGCCCGGCGCGAGCTCCTTACGCGCCACCGGTGTCCCGAGCCTGTACTGCTTCACCGTGCCATGAGGGAGTGACACGCCCGCGCGGCCGTACACGTACATCACGAAACCGGAGCAGTCGAAGCCTCGAGGATCGGCACCGCCCCAGCGATACGGTGCGCCGACCAGCGCCAACGCCAAAGGCACCACACGCGACGCCCTCCCGACCGACCGGCGCTCGTTCTCGCTGACCTTGCTGTTGGGCTGTTGCTGACCGCGTGGCGTCCGGGCCGGCGCGCCCACTTCGGTGTTTCGCGGCGCGGAGAATGCGGGCTGAGCGGCAGGGACGATGGGCGCCGTTGGACTCGGCTCACCGGTCGAGCGACATCCCACGACGACCAGTGACAAGCTGCAAAGCCCGGCGGCCAAAACGATTGCCCGAGTCGACATGGCTCTGAAGTGCCGACCGCAAAGACAGTGCCGAGACCCCACCTGTCACCGCTCCGACACGAATCGCCGGTCTCACCATACGTTGCGTTGGCCCGCGCGATGACGCCGTGGCATCCAGGTCGCTGAGGAGTGTCAGCCTGACTCGAACGAATACGACGGGCGCGTCGCCATCCGGGAGACCTCTGCGAAGGCGGTTGGACGCCAAAGGACAGATCGTTGCGACAGACGTCCGCGGTTGACACACCTCCGGCGGGCGGCATACAGTCCGCCCACGCTCGCGCCGGCGGCGATGCATGGCTCGCCGCGCAGACCAGGGCGCGGCAGGCAGGGGGAGCACGTCATGAGACACGGAATGCTCCGTATCGCCACCGTCCTCGGCCTCGTCGGCCTCGCCACCATGTGGAACCCCGCGCCCGTAGGCGCCGCCGACGAGGTGCGCATCGGCGTCGTGTCGCCGATGACCGGTCCCACCGCCAAGTTCGGCCAGGCGCAGAAGAACGCGCTCACCATGGCTGCGGACGACGTCAACGCCGCGGGCGGGATCAAGTCGCTGGGCGGCGCCAAGATCAAGCTCGTCTTCGGCGACACCCGCGGCGAGGCCGACACCGGGGTCACCGAGACGGAGCGGCTCATCACGCGCGAGAAGGTCCACGCGCTCATCGGCGCCTTCCAGAGCGGGGTGGGCTTCCCGTCCTCGGCGATGGCCGAGCGGCACCAGGTGCCGTGGCTGACGTTCGGGACATTCGACAAGATCACCGAGCGCGGCTTCAAGTACGTCTTCCGCGCCCATGCCAACGACACCATCAAGGCGCGCACGCTGATCGAGGGCCTGGTGGCGCTGGGCAAGCGCGCGTCCCCGCCCATCGGGAGCGCGGTGATCCTCGCGGAGAACACCGAGTGGGGCAAGTCGGTGAGCGACAAGCAGCGCGGCTTTCTCGAGAAGGCGGGCGTGAAGGTCCACTTCGTGGAGAACTACCCGTACGCCGCGCCCGACCTCACGTCGCTCATCGTCAAGGCCAAGGGTGTGAAGCCCGATCTCGTCGTGGCCGACTCCTACCTGGGCGACGCGCTGCTCATCACCCGGCAGATGCACGAGCAGGAGCTGCGTCCCGTCGCCTACGCGGCCGGCGGCGGCGGCCACGTGCAGCCGGACTTCCTCAAGAACATGGCGAAGCTGTCGGACGGCATCCTGGCCGCCACCATGTGGGATGCCGCGGTCGGCAAGGCGGTGCCGTGGATCGCGAAGGAGAACGAGCGCCACGTGGCGAAGTTCGGCGCGCCGTTCACGGAGGACTCGGCGGGCTACTACCAGGCGTTCCAGATCATCGTGGACGCGCTCGAGCGCGCGAAGACGACGTCGGCCAGGGAGCTGCGTGACGCGATCGCCGCCACCAGCATCACCGACGTGAACCACAAGGTGATGTTCCTGCCCTACAAGGCCCTCCGCTTCGACGACACCGGGCAGAACCCGTTCGCGACGGCGATGGTCGTGCAGATCCAGGGCGGCAAGTTCCGTCTGCTCTACCCGGAGAGCATCGCCGAGCCCGACGCCAGGGTCGTGTGGCCGTACCTGGCCACCACGCGGTGAGCGCGCGCGCGGGCGCTTGAGGGGGCTGGCTCAGGCAGTCACCAGCGGCCTGCTCATCGGCGCGGTCTACGGGTTGATCGCGCTGGGGCTGAACATCGTGTTCGGCACCATGCGCGTCGTCAACTTCGCGCAGGGGACGCTCCTCATGGCCGGGATGTTCATGACCTACTGGCTGTGGGAGCTGGGCGGCGTGCATCCTTATATATCGCCGCTGGTGACGGCGCCGCTCCTCTTCGGGCTCGGGTTCGCCGTCCAGCATCTCTTCGTCTCGCCGCTCCTCGCCCGCGAGCGGGCGCGCGAGCCCATGAGCGTTCTTCTCCTCACGCTCGGCCTCGCCCTCGTGCTGGAGAACGTCGCGCTCCTCTTCTTCAGCGCTGACTTCAAGACCGTCACCACCGACGTCTCGATGCAGACGTTCAAGATCGCCGGGCTGATCGTGAGCGTGCCGCGGCTCGTGGGCCTGGGCGCCATGGTCGCCACGAGCCTCGTCCTCTATCTCTTCTTCATGCACACCGATCTCGGCCGCGCCGTGCGCGCCACGGGCCAGGACCGCGAAGTGGCGCGCCTCATGGGCATCAACGACTTCCGCATCTACGGGGTCGCCTACGGGCTGAGCGCGGCCATGATGGGCATCGCCGCCGCCGTCCTGGTGCCGTTCTTCTACATCCACCCCGGCGTGGGCACGTCGTTTCTCCTCAAGGCCTTCGTCATCGTGGTGCTCGGCGGCCTGGGCAGCATGCCCGGCGCGGCCCTCGGCGGCCTGCTCGTCGGCGTGATCGAGGGCGCGGTGGCCCTCTGGGTGCAGGCCGCCGTCGCGCAGATCGTCCTCTTCGCGGTCTTCGTGGCCATCCTGTTCGTCCGTCCCGCGGGATTGCTGGGGGTGGAGCGCCGGTGACACGGCTCTCGGCGTCCGTGGGGCTCGCGCTCCTGTCCATCGTCGGCGCCGCGCTCGTTCCCGTCGCGACGCGCGCGCTCATCGGCGACGACGACTACTGGCTCCAGGTGTTGATCTGGGTGATGTTCTTCGCCTACCTCAGCGCGGCCTGGAACCTGATCGGCGGCTTCGGGGGCCAGTACTCGATCGGCCACGCCGGACTGCTCGGCATCGGCGCCTACACCTCGTCGCTGCTCTACGTCCACGCGGGCGTCAGTCCGTGGCTGGGCATGCTGGCGGGCGGATGCCTCGCCGCCGTCGTGGGCGGCGCGATCGGCTATCCGTGCTTCCGGCTGCGCGGCGCCTTCTTCTCGCTGGTGACCATCGCCTTCGCGGAGATGCTGCGCGTGGGCACCGAGCTGACCGACTCGCTGTTCGGCTTGCCCATCAACGGCGTGCGCGGGTTCCTGCTGCCCGTGGCCGGGAGCCGTCCCGCCGACTTCCAGTTCGTGGGCAAGCGCGGCTACTACTACGTGATGCTCGGCCTGCTGGTGATCATCCTCACCGTCGGCTGGCTCGTGAAGCGCTCGCGCCTCGGCTACTACCTGGCCGCGATCCGCGACGACGAGGACGCCGCCGCCGCCCTCGGCGTCCACCCCGCGCGCGCCAAGCTGCTGGCCATGGTGCTGAGCAGCTTCTTCACCGCCGTCGGCGGCACGTTCTACGCGCAGCTGATCGGCTTCATCACGCCCACGCGGACGATGAGCCTGGACTTCTCCGTGCAGATGGTGGTGATGCCGGTGCTCGGCGGCATCGGCACCGTGCTCGGCCCGCTGTGGGGCGCCCTCGTGCTGGTGCCGATCGGCGAGGTGACGCGCGCGCTGTGGGGCGGGAGCCTGCAGGGCGTGCACCTGATCATCTACGGCGCCCTGCTCATGCTCGTCATCCTCAAGTGGCCGCAGGGCATCGATCCATGGCTCCGTGGTCTCGTCGCACGCCGCCGAGAAACGCCGGTCGCCGCGCAGCCGGCCCTCGCGGATGCTCCGGTCGTTGCGGCGCGCGCGTCGCCGGACGGCGGCGAGGCGCTGCTCCGCGTGGACGGCCTGAGCCGCAGCTTTGGCGGCGCCGTGGGCGTGCGCGACCTCGCCTTCGAGGTGGCGCCCGGCGAGGTCGTCGGCATCATCGGCGCCAACGGCGCCGGCAAGACGACCGTGTTCAACCTGATCACGGGGGCGCTCGCCGCCGACGGCGGCGACGTCTGGTTCGCCGGCCGCCGGCTCGGTCGCGAGACTCCCGACGCGCGCAGCCGTCTGGGGATCGCGCGGACGTTCCAGATCGTGCGCCCGTTCATCGGCCTCACCGCGCTCGAAAACGTGATGGTCGCCGCGCTGCCGCGCGCCGCCAGCGTCGCGGAGGCGCGCCGGGAGGCGGGGCGCTGGCTGGCTTTCGCCGGCCTCGCGCATCGCGCCGGCGTCATCGCGAGCGGGCTGAGCACGGGCGAGCGCAAGCGCCTGGAGCTGGCGCGCGCGCTCGCGACCCGGCCGCGGCTCTTGCTCCTGGACGAGGTGACGGGCGGCGTGGACCAGCGCAGCCTTCCTGGTCTCGTGCGCCTCATGCAGGGGATCCGCGCGGAGGGCCTCACGCTGCTCGTCATCGAGCACAACCTGCGCGTGGTGACGGCGCTCGCCGACCGTCTCGTCGTCCTGCACCTCGGCGAGAAGATCCGCGAGGGCCCGCCGCAGGCGGTGGTGACCGATCCCGCCGTCGTGGATGTTTACGTCGGAGCGACGGTTGCTCGCGGTTGAGAACCTCGCCGTGGACTACGGCGGCTACGTCGCCCTCTCCGGCGTGTCGCTCGAGGTGCGCACGGGCGAGATCGTCTGCCTCATGGGCGCCAACGGCTCGGGCAAGAGCTCGCTGCTCAACGCCGTCTCCGGCCTCGTCCGCCCCGCCGCGGGCACGGTCGTCTTCGAGGGACGCTCGCTCACCGACGTGCCGACGTACCGCCGGCTGGGCCTCGGCCTCGCCCACGTCCTGGAGCGCCGCCGCCTCTTCCCGTACATGACCGTGCTCGAGAACCTCCTGCTCGGCAGCTATCTCCCCGCCGCCCGCGCGCGCCGCGGCGAGGCGCTCGAGCAGGTCTTTCGGACGTTCCCGGAGCTGCGCGCCCGGCGCCAGCAGCTCGCCCACACCCTGTCGGGCGGCGAGCAGCAGATGGTCGCCATCGCGCGCGCCCTGATGAGCACCCCGCGCTTCCTGATGCTCGACGAGCCGTTCCTCGGCCTGTCGCCGCGCCTCGTGGCCGAGGTGGCGGAGACGATCCTGCGTCTCAACGCCGACGGCATGACCGTGCTCTTCACCGAGCAGGCCATCCACCAGTCCCTCATCACCTCGCATCGCGGCTACATCCTGGAGTCCGGCCGCCTCGTCCTGAGCGGGACGAGCGCCGAGCTGCTCGGAAACGAGATGCTGCAGCGCGTGTACATGGGGCTCGACCTGGAGGCGTCGTGAGCTCGGCTGCGATCGGAAGCGAAAGCGCAGCCCTGCCTGAAACACGGGTTCGAATTCTGAGTCGGCTTGAAAAGTCAGTAGTTCAGTCGGAAATCGAAGGTAAGGGTCGAGGAGCAGAATCGGTTTGTTGCGGCTCCGGTGCGCGCGCCGGCTCGTTTGACGGTGCCTTTGTTGCCCATTACGATCACAGTCGGCCAACAGGCGATCGCCCCGACCTCGGAGGAGAGATACGATGTCGAACGCGATAATCAACCCTCTCTCAGCGGCCAAGCCGCCCTCACACTGAGCGCCCGAAGACTGCGCCTCGCGTGACGAGGCAAAGGGCGTGTTTGTCGACGGCACGGATTGGTTCCTATCCGCGAGTGTCGACCGTCGCACGGTCCTCAAGGGGGCGAGCAGCGCAGCGCTCGGACTACTCGCTTCGGCCTGCGGATCATCCAGCCTTACCACGTCTCCTTCCGCGGGCAGAGGCGAGAGTGCGTCGGAGACGAGTACGGCCCCCGTGCGATCGGCGGCGGCAGCCGGCGCCGCAAAAACCCGCGAAACAGTCTACGTCTTCAACGTCGGGTCGAAGGATGTCACGCTGATCGACGCCGCCAATCGCCAGGTGCGCGAGACTCGACCGCTCGGCGCCTCGGTGCGCTGGTTGTCCAACGAGCAGACGTACTGGGACGGGGCACGTATCTGGACCTACGATTTTCCCAACGATCAGGTCCAGGCAATCGCTATCGATCCAAGGCAGGTGGCCATCACCAAGACGATCGCCGGGCTCGGCAAGGGGCCCGGCCACAGTCTGGTCGTGCTGCCCGATAAGAGGAAGGCCGCGGTCAACGTCGCGGGCGACAATCTCATCGCGTTCCTCGACCTCGAGCACGGCAGCGTGGACTCCACGCTGCAGACCGGCGCATTCCCCTGAGACCTTCACCTGACGCCGGACGGTCGGTTCGGCTTCACACCGGAACGCGAGGCGGACACGGTCTCGAAAATCGACATGACGAGCCGAAGACTGGTCAAGACAGTTTCGTTCCCTGCTCGCAGCAAGCCGCACATGTTGCGCGTGTCTCCCGATGGGAAGGAAGTGTGGGTGCAGACCGCCGATGCGAACACGAACGTGGTTCTCGACGCCTCCGACCTGGCGGTGCTTTCAACGCAGCCGACCGGAAAGCAACCGGTAACCAACGCGTGGACCCGCGATCGGCGCTACGCGGTCGTTACCAATGGCCAGGACACCTTCGCCCAAATCTTCGATGCGCGGACCTTCAAGGAAGTGAAGCGCCTGACGATCGGTCAGGGCGGCTCCAACATTGGGTTCAGTAGGGACGGCAAGACGGCCTTCATTGCGGTGCGCGGTACGAACGACGTCGCCGTGATCGACATCGAGAAGCTGGCGCTGGCGAGCCGGATCAGGGCAGGAACTGAGCCTCAGGGCCTAATTGTTCGCTGACTGATTGCCGGGGTGAAAGGGGCGTGGCCCACGTTGAGGATGGCTTCGAAGACTGACGCTTAAGGCAATTTAGCTTCACAAGAGCCGTCGTGTACCGGACCGCGACGGTAGCGGGCAATGAAATCATGCACTTGAATTATGCAAGTTCGATCAAGTCTCGTTGGGGCCACCACTTACAGGCGTGTTATTTGTCCCGACGATCGCATCCCCACCGATGAGCCGATAGACGGTCAACGAGCACTGGTTCACGAGCTGTCGTTTGCCCGCCAGACGCTCGAAACCTGGCGCCTCGACTACAATGCCGTCGCGCGGCGACGACGTGGACCGCATCGTGGGGCCCGAGCCGGGGGCGGCCGCGTTTGGGATGTCCATCTGGCTACCCACCCATCTGCAAGCTGTCCATCTGGCTACCCACCCATCTGCAATCTGTTTGACAGAGTGTGCAATCCGCGCGTACGGCTTGTCTTCCTAAATCCTCGCGTGCGTTGACCTCGATCTGTGGCACGGGAAATGCCCTCTACCACAACCAACTAGAGTGATCACCCAGCTCCCCGGCGGCGGCGAGCGCTGGTATACCGTGCGCGAGGCGGCGAGCCTCTGCCACCGCGCCGAGGCACCATCCGAAATCTTCTCTCGAAGTACGAGCTGCCACGACGGCTCGTCCGGGGCCCTGGCAGGAACCCGAGAAGGATCGCCCTGCGCTCCCCGTCGACCATCCTCTGCAGCGTCTCACCCTCCGCCCCTGACTCGGCAGAATGCCGACCCTTCACACTGAAGCTTCACACCGGACTATCACACCCGCCCGTCACTCTGGGCTGACACCGTTCCCCTTTGCGCGAGCGTCACGCACCCGGCATATTGCGTGGCACCAAACAGGGGGGCTGGCGCACATGCCGCAAACGCGAGAACAACGATCTCTGACACGAGAGAGCCCCCGGCGGGCTGTCCCTCGGAGCGTTTCATTTACGGGCCGGCCGCGCGTGAGCGCCCAGCCGCTCGAAGTCTCTTCTTCGTCGAGAGGAGGTGGTACTTGTGACCTAGGTATATTCACGCCGCACTTGTGTTGAGTCAGTCCTTTCATTACTTCCAACCTAAGGGATAGGGAGAATCAATTATGGAGAAGAAGGACAAACTCGAGCTTGTGATCGAGCAACTGGAAGAGCGCATCGCCCCCGGTGTTGTCCATCCCACCAATGGGAACAATGGGTGGGGCAACGGCGCGGAGGGTACGAACCCCGGCAGCGACAACGGTCTCACGGCAGATTCAAAGAGTACTGAGACGGCAACGGCAGTCGACGGTCCGAACAGCGGCACGCCGAACTCCACAACGCGTTAGATCTGGGCCAGCGGGCGGGCGGGGCAACCCGCCCGCCCGCTCGACGCCGGGGGGCCAGGGGTTCTAGCCCTGGCGCTTGGCGCGTACCCTTTAATGCAATAGCGAGGAGGCACTACTGAGCCCCGCACTCGTGGCATTCACGACGCTGGGCTGGCATTGCCACCTCAGGAGAGGTCACTGGGGCCTCAGGAGTCTCGCTCCCTTGGTGAGAAGTCCATGTCTACTGTAGTGACACAAGAGCTGCCCAAGCTCCGGAGCGATCTCGTGATCAGCCGGCAGGGTGGCGCGGTCGTCCTGAAGGATCCGGCGACCGGCCGCTTCTTCCGTTTCGGCGAAGCCGAACACTTCATCACGAGCCAGCTCGACGGCACCACTCCGATCGCAGTGGTCCGCCAGCGGGCCGGGGAGGAATTCGGGTCGCTACCCGAGCCGGAGATGGTCGAAGGGTTCGTCGGGTCGCTCAGGCGGCTCGGGCTGCTCGAGACCGACGACGCTGCGCTTGAGCGTCCGGCCGCCCGGCGCCGACGGACTCGTGGAGGCCCACTGTACCTGAGGTTCAGCGCCTTCGATCCCGACCGCCTCCTGGACCGGCTGGTCGACAAGGTCGCCTTCTGCTTCACCCCGGCCTTCCTCGTGTTCTCCGTCGCGGTCATTGTGCTCGGGTTCGGCATCGCTGTGGCGGAATGGGGTGACATCACCAGAGACCTGAGGCGCCTGTGGCGTGTCGAGATGGTCCTGGTGGCGTGGCTTGTCACTTTCATGGTCTCTGCCTCGCACGAGTTCGCGCATGGCTTCACCTGTAAGCGGTTCGGGGGCCACGTTCATGAGATGGGGTTCCTGCTCATCTACTTTCAGCCTGCCTTCTACTGCAACGTGAGCGATGCCTGGCTCATCGCGGAGAAGTCCAAGCGCCTCTGGGTGACCATCTCCGGGCCTTACTTGGAGATTTTCCTCTGGGCCCTGGCAGTCATCATTTGGCGTGTCACGGAGCCGGGCACCTGGCCCAGCGCTGTCGCGCTGGTGGTGGTCGCCACGTCCGCTCTCAGGCTCTTCATCAACCTCAACCCCCTGATCAAGCTCGACGGCTACTACCTGCTGAGCGACGCCCTCGGGATCCACAACCTCCGCGCGCGCGCGTTCGGCTATCTCAAGCGCCGCCTTTCCGCTCTGGTGGCGTCACCGAGCCGGACGCCGGAGGAGCCGACGCCCCGGGAGAGACGGGTCTATCTCGCGTACGGCCTCCTGGCCGGCGGCTACTCCGCGTGGCTCCTCGGCTGGGTGGCGTTGATGGTGGGCGGCTATCTGACCGAGCGCTACCAGGGCGCCGGGGCGATCGCCTACGCCGGTCTGCTCGGGCTCGCGTTCCAGAATCCACTGCAGCGCTGGGCGGCCAGACCCGGGTTCCGAGCGTGGCGCGAGCGCGTGAGCCCGCGCTGGGTCCCGATCGATGGACGGGTGCGGGTTGTCCTGCTCTTCGCCCTCGTCCTGGCCGCGCTCTTTCTCGTGCCGTGGGAGCTCACGGTCTCGGGCGAGTTCGCGGTTGCCCCGCGCCACAACGCGGACGTGCGCGCCGAGGTCGACGGAATCATCGCTGAGGTCTACGTCGACGAGGGCCAGCGGGTCGCCGCAGGCGAACTGGTCGCCCGACTCGCGGATCGAGACTATCGCGCCGAGCTCAGGGCCGTCGAGGCGCAGAGCGACGAGATTCGTGCCCGGCTCAAAATGCTGCGAGCAGGGCCACGGGTGGAGGAGCGGCGTGTGGCCATTCAGAATCTCGAGACCGCCGAGACCCGGCGCGAGCACGCCCGCCGCCGGCTCGAGGAGGCGGAACGGATGCAGGCCGCCCGCCTTGCCAAGGCGACGGCTGACGTCGCAGTGGCCGAAGAGCGGCTGCGGTACGCTCGCAACGATCTCGTGCGATCCCGGGCTCTCTTCGAGGGCGAGCTGGTCTCCCGGCGAGCACTCGAGGAGTCCCAGGAGCGGGCGGCGGTCGGCGACAAGGAGCTGGCCGCTGCCCGGGCCGAGGTCGCGGCCGTGTCGGCCGGCGATCTGGCGTTGACCGGCGATCTGGCTGGGTTCCGCAAGGAGCTGGCCGTGGCCCAGAAGGAAATGGAGGAAGCCCGGGCCCGGCTCCGGCTGCTCGAGGCCGGGAGCCGGCCCGAGGAGATCGAGGGCGCCGAGGCAACGCTGGCGCGACTCCTTAGCCAGCGGAGCCACCTCGAGGAACAGCTCCGGCTCGTCACAGTACGGAGCGCCGTTGACGGCGTCGTGACAACGCCAAAGCCCCGCGAGAGGGTCGGACAGTACATGAAGAAGGGTGACCTCATCGTCGAGGTGCACGAGTTCACCACGGTCAGAGTGGAGATCGCCGTCCCAGAGCGGGAGATCGGCGACGTGAAGGTAGGTCAGCCGGTGATCGTCAAGGCCCGGGCCTTTCCCGAGCGCCCCTCGGAGGGCCGCGTGACCGCGATTGCGCCGGTTGCCGTGAAGGACGAGGAGGCCTGGCGGGGCAAGGTGTTCAGGGTGACGACCGCCGTCGACAACCCCGATCTCCTCCTGAGGCCCGATATGACGGGGACCGCCAAGATCTATTGTGGGCAGCGTCGGCTGTTCGACGTCCTCAGCAGAAGATTGGCCCGGTACGTGCGAGTGGAGTTCTGGTCTTGGTGGTAACGTGGATTTTCTTCAGCTTGAGGCCTCCTGCTTGGAATCCGGGGGGACCGCCGGGTTGTTGCCCTTAAGCGAGGGCAGTAGCGCGACGAAGGTCATGCTTCTGTGAGCGGGAAAGGCCGGCCAAACTTGCCGGGGAATAGAGAGGGACCTCTCGGGATGGCCTTAAGTGTTTCGGATAACGCGTGCAGATCATGGGCCGACAGATTGGCCATGGGGACATGCAAGGGATCGCCCACATCCACAATGCGAAACCATGGAGCCGTGCCCATTGCGTAAGGAAGATAAAAACGCAAATTCGTTCGCTGGGAGAGATCACGAAGACGGCTTTCGCTTATACCCGATTCCTCGACGGGTTGAAAAAGGTCCCAGATGGGCATATACCATGCCCAGAGCCGCGTGAAGTTAAAGAGATTTTCCGTTTCATCGCGAAAGCCTGCAGATTTTTTGCCTGAGTGAACCAATCGAGCACAGAGCACGAGAGGTTTTCGTTTTCCTCGTAGCCGTTTCGTCAGAAGGTCGACGGACTCATCCGTGATAGCGGAATCGGCTGTGCAGGCAACTGCTGCATCATCTGTTTCGAAAAGATAGCAGTTCCAGAATGTCTTGAGGGAGGACGGCATTTCTGCTAAAAAGGGGAACGCTGTCGCACGGATGTCACCGATCGTTATCGTCTCCCCGTGCTTCAGGCGGATTACCTTCCGCCTTCGGCCCAGAACGTTGTGGATGACCGCCAAAAGATCAACCTCCCACATGTGATCCGGGTGGCAGTCCGGCACAACAATGGGGATATGCTCGGGCAACATCATGAGAACTCCCAAGTTGCAATGATCAATGTCCTGATGAGTGACAAAGACAGCATCCAACGGCGGAAGCTGTGCTGGTGATAGCTGGGTCAGCTGCGGGCCGTATGGTTCAAAGAAAAAACGATCCCCGAAGGTGTCTGAAAAGGACGACTTCAAATCCCTTTCTGTCCACTTGATATGCGGTCGAAGAAATGGATCAACACAAACCGATGATCGAGAGGTTTGAAAGAGGATACAGGCGTGTCCCAACCAAGTGAGGCGGTCCTTCTTCCCCTCCAACAGGCTTTGACAGACGATCTGCGCCGATGGGTCGATCTCTTCGATCAATTCAAGGTTGCGGAGACCCTCAATCACTGGTGAAAGATCCACGTCGCACTGCTCAAGAAGTCGCGAGAGCGCCTTTTCTGAGACTCCCTGTGAAAGCTTTGAAATGATGTGGGAAACCTCCGGCGAGTAGCGTCCTGCAGGGATACCAGGACTCTCGGTGCGACGGTGGAGACCGTCCAGGAAGTTGATCCTCAAGCGGTCCTTGGTAAATACGATTCTGTCGCGAGCGCTTGGAATTTCCGTTACACGGGGTTCTCCACTTGTGTCGATCTTCACCAGTTCCGAGCACGGCAATTGTGCGAGGAATTTTTCAAGGTGGAAAAGTGCTTCCGATTGGGAGTGACTTTTTCGAAGGTTCTCTAGCAGGCCATTAAGATAATCGACCATCCCCTCTAAATACGTCAAGCGTCTCGGATCGAACTGGCTGTTTTGAGGTGTTAGCGGAGCGCGGCCGATCGAGAGTTCAGGGACCGTGAAAAGGGATAGCCGGAGGTGTCTATTCCTTTTCACGGGAGATTACAAGCGGTAGCCCCGACTACGTGGCGCACGCGGACCTCCTTGCCATCGCGTCTTGCCATGCGAGGCGCGCCCGATGGTATCAGAACGTCGATTGACTCGGGGCGCGGTCGGCGGTCCTGTCCCGCGAGTTCAGCGAGCACCGGCAGGACGGTGTCGACGAACGCCGCCTGCTCGGCCGCGCCGAGCCGGAGACCTCGTTGTCGCGATCGTCGAGCCTGGCCAGGCGCCTTCCGAAGAATTCGTGGGTCAAGATCAGCCAGATCCCGGATCCTCATCGCTCAGCGCCCCGCCGCGTGCTGGGGGTCGAGCCAGTCGCGCAGCCCGTCGGCGAGCATGTTGAATCCGAGAACCGCGAGCATGACCGCGAGGCCGGGGAAGGCGACCATCCACGGAGCCTGGACCATGAAGCCGCGGCCGTCGGCCAGCATCAGGCCGAGCGACGGCGTGGGCGGGCGGACACCGACGCCGAGAAAGGACAGCGCCGCTTCGATCAGGATCCCGATCGCCATCAACACCGAGGCCTGGACCAGCATCGGCGCCGCCGCATTGGGCAGGATGTGGGTCAGCACGAGGCGCGGCACGGTGGCGCCGAGCGCCCGGGCGCCGTCGACGTACACCTCGATCTTGGTGGCGAGAACCGCCGCCCGCGCCACGCGGGCCATGACGGGGGTGTAGACCACGGCCAGCGCGACGGAGAGCAGGAGCGCGCCGGTCCCGAAGACGCTCATGAGCGCGATCGCGAGGAGGACGGCGGGGAAGGCCATCAGCACGTCGAGCGGTCGCATGATGAGCTGGTCGGGCAGGCCCTCGGCGTAGCCGGCGACGAGACCGAGCGGTCCACCGACCAGGACGGCCAGCAGCGCCGACGTCACCGCGACGCCGAGCGAAACGCGATACGCGTGGATGACGCGGCTGAGCAGGCTGCGCCCGAGGTCGTCACGGCCGAACGGCTCGGCTGCGGTGGGCCCGCGCAGGGCGAAGTCCTTCGAGATGTCCGTGGGACTGCCGAGCGGCAGCATCGGCGCGAGCAGGGCGGCAAGGGCCAGCACGCCCACGATTCCAAGACCCACCAATGGTAGCCACGCGCGCCTCACCGGCGCCGCACCCGCGGGTCGATGACGCCGTAGAGAATGTCGGTCGCCAGGTTGACCAGCATGAACATCGCTCCGATGACGAGCACCGTGCTCTGCACCACGGGATAGTTGCGCTCGAGCACGGCATCGAGCGTCATGCGACCGATGCCCGGCAGCGTGAAGATCATCTCCACGACGATCGCGCCGCCCAGCATGTAGCCGATCTGTAGCCCGAGCACCGTCACGATCGGAATCGCGGCGTTGGGCAGGACGTGGCGGAAGAGGACGGCATGCTCGGCCAGACCCTTCGCTCGGGCACACTGCACGAACCCGCGCTGCGCGACGTCGAGCACCGCCGCGCGGCTCAGCCGTCCCAGCACGGCGGCGCGGCTCAGCGCCAGCGTCAGCGCGGGCAACACGAGGTGCTGCAGATTCTCGAGGAGACTCTCGCCGATCGGGACGAAGCCGCCGGAGGGCAGCACCCCGGCGCCCAGCGAGAGACCCAGCATCAGCATGATGCCGAGCCAGAAGTCGGGGATGGAGACCCCGACGAGGCCGATGGCGAGCGTGGCGCGGTCGGCGAGCCCGCGACGCCGGGCGCCGCCCAGCAGGCCGAGCGGGATGCCGATGAGCGCGGCGCCGGCGGTGGCCAGCACAGTCAGCTCGACCGTGACGGGGAGGCGATCGAGGATCATCCGACCGATGGGCTCGTTCTGCCGGAAGTCCAGCCCGAAGTCGCCCCGCACGAGCCCGGCGAGCCAGCGCGCGTACTGCGCCGGCAGCGGCTCGTCGAGGTGAAACGCTTCGCGCAGGGCCCGCACGCCCTCCGGTGTCGCCTTGTAGCCGAGGACGACCACCGCGGGATCGCCCGGCACGAACCGCATGAGTCCGAACACCAGGACGCTCATGCCCAGGAGCAGCGGGATGGCGAGGGCCAGCCGTCGGGCCGCGTAGATCCAGGGCGAGGCCATCGCCCCTCAGGCGATCCAGCTATCCTCGAATCGCAGCTCCAGCGACGGCAGCGGCGCCGAGCCGTGGATGTTCGGCTTCATCCAGTAGCGCTGGATCTCGTTGCTGAAGACGATCAGCGAGCCTTCCTCCTGGAACCAGCGGACGAGCTCGGGGTACATCTTCTTGCGGGCGGCGGGGCTGGTCGTGAACCGGAACGCGTCGATGCGCTTGTCGGCCTCCTCGGATTTGAAGCCCGAGAAGTTCCACGGCGACGTGGAGTGCTGCAGCGGGGAGTAGAACATGTCCGGATCGACCGTCACGCTCCACCACGCGGCGGCGATGTCGAACTTCTTGCCGACGAGCGCCTCGAAGTACTGACCCGACTCCAGCGGCTGCACGTCGAGCGCGATGCCGACCTTCTTGAGCTGCTCGCGAAGGATCTCGCCCGTCTTGACCAGCACTGGCACCTGGGACTTCACGAGGTAGGTGAGCGTGAGGCCAGCGCCGGCGCCGGCCTCGCTGAGCAGCTGCCGGGCGCGGGCGACGTCGGGCCCGGTCTTGTGGGCGTTCACGCCGGTCGCCCACGGGCTCGGTTCCGGCGTCGGCTCCGCCGTCGGCACGTGGCTGCCGAAGTAGACGAGCTTGACGATCTCCGTGCGGTCGATGGCCCAGGCGATGGCCTGACGCAGGCGCCGATCGCTGAAGGGCGGCTTGCTCGCGTTGAGCATGAGGAAGAAGGGCAGGTAGGGCCTGCCCGACGAGGCCTTGGGGTCGCGGCCGCGCTCCAGCTCGGAGATGCGCTGCGGCGGCACGGTCTGGATCCAGTTGAACCGGCCGGTCTGCAACCCCGTGAGCCGCACCGTGTCGTCGGCGGGGGCGTAGAAGACGATGCGATCGATGTAGGGACGCCCGGGGCGAAAGTACTTGTCCCAGCGCTCGAGGGTGACGTGATCGTCCTTCACCCACTCGACGAATCGATAGGGTCCGGTCCCGATCGGAAACAGCTTGGGATCTTTCTCCTTGAGGGCCTTCTCGTTCACGATCTCAGTGGCCTGGGTGAGCATCGCCAGCAGCGGCCCGAACGGTCGCGCCAGGTGGAAGCGGACCTGATGCTGTCCGACGGCCTCCACGCCCTCCACCGGCGAGAAGAAGATGCGCATGGGCAGCTTGTTCTTCGCGTCCAGCAGACGCGTGAACGTGGAGACGACGTCCTGGGCCGTGAACGGCTCGCCGTTGTGGAAGACGGCGTTGTCCACGAGGTCGAAGAGCCAGGTCTTGTCGTTCTCCTGCTTCCACGATTTCGCGAGCCCGGGGATGAACTGGCCGGCCTCGTCCACGTAGGCCAGCTTGTTGTAGACGTTCTGGTAGATCTGCAGTGACGAGTAGAGCTGGGCGTAGCCCGGATCCATGTTCACGGGTTTGTCGACGGTGGCGACCCGGAGGATGCCGCCACGTTTGGGCGCACCCTGCGCGAAGGCGGTGAGCGGTCCATGGCCGGCGAGGCCGACGCCGGCCGCGACTCCGGCCACGTGCGCGAGCCAGGCGCGCCGTGTGAGACCAGAGCGCGGGCCGATCGGATTGGCAGCAGGGGCATCGTGCGGGTCGTGATCGCTCATGGTTATCCCTCGTGGGCAGCGTTGTACACGACGCCATTCTTCATGACCAGGCTCACGCGCTCCAGGGCCGCCATGTCCTTCAGCGGATCGCCGTCCAGCGCGATCAGATCGGCGCGCCTGCCGGTCTGGATCGTGCCCACCTGGTCGTCGATGCGGCACGCCTCGGCGCCCCAGCGGGTGCCGGCCAGGAGCGCGTCCGCCGGCGACACGCCGAACCGGACGAGGGTCTGCATCTCGAACGGCATCAGCCCGTGCATGCTGTCAGTTCCGCACGCGAAGCGCACGCCGGAGGCGAGGTGCCGCGGAAAGCTCTCCGCGACGACGCGGCGCGCCGAGCGGACCTTGTCCATGATGGCGGACCGGTGACCGTCGCCTTGCTCGATCCCGGTGGGATGCATGAAGATCGCGAACGTGCAGATGAGCCAGACCCCGCGCTCGATCATCAGCGCGATGTCCTCGTCGGTGGCCAGCGCCCCGTGCTCGATGGTCCGCACGCCCTCACGGACGGCGAGCTGCAGCCCCGGCCCGCCATGCGCGTGGGCCGCGGCGTAGGTGCCCACGCGGTCGGCCTCCTCGACGGCGGCGCGGATCTCCTCGCGCGTGTACGCGCTCGCGGTCGGCATGGGACCGGGGGAGCTCACGCCGCCCGTCACGAAGATCTTCACGTGATTGGCGCCGCGGCGCAGGTTCTCCCGGGCGCCGCGACGGACGCTGTCCACGCCGTCGTAGCTCGTCAGCGCGCGGCCGTGCCCGTTGTCGGCGGCCAGGCCGCGCCCGGCCACGAGCAGCCGAGGACCGACGATGACCCCGGCCTCGATGGCCTCGCGCACCTCCACGTCGACGAAGTGCTCCTCGCCCATGATCCGCATCGTGGTGGTGCCCGCCGCGAGGTCCCGCCGGAGGTTGCGCGTGGCGGCCAGCGCCTGCGGCACGGGCCCGCGGCACAGCTGGCCGAGCTGGTCGCCCTGGCCCGGCACGATCGAGGCGTGGCTGTGGCAGTCGATGAGACCGGGCATCACGAATCGGTCGCGGAGGTCGAGCATCTCCGTCCCCGGCGCGACGGCTCGGCTGCCGGCGGGTTCAACGCTCGTGATGCGCTCGTCGGTCACCACGACCAGGGCGTCACGGAGCGGCGTGGCGCCCGTCCCGTCGAACAGCGCGCCGCAGCGGATCGCGCGGACCGCCACTCTCAGGGCCCGTCGACGAGAACGCCGTAGTCGCGCCGGGCGGCCTCCGCCGAGACGTAGCCTTCACAGACGTCGCGACGGACCGCGTCGGGGTCGCGCTCGGCGGGCGGCCCCCAGCCGCCGCCACCGCCGCTCATGATGCAAACGGTCTCGCCGGCGGCGATCGGATGCTGCGTCGCTTTGCGCACGTGGCGGACCGAGCCGTCGGGCGACGTGATCTCGACGCCGTTCACCGCGCCGTCGCGCCCTCCGCCGAGACCCCACGGCGGCGTCGCTTTGCGCTCCAGGCTGAAGGTGATGAACGTCGGCGCGAGGAACTGGTACACCCGCTCGATGCCGAGGCCTCCCCGGAACTTGCCGGCGCCGCCGGAGTCCGTCCGCAGGCCGTATTTCAGAATTCGCATCGACGGCACGCGCGATTCGACGACCTCCACGGGATTGTTGCGCGCGGTGGAGCCCGCGAAGATGATCATCGCCGACTCGCCGTCATAGGCTGGACGGGCACCCGTGCCGCCGGCGTTGAGGTCGCCCTGGATGAACAGCCGGCCCGTCTGCGGATGGGTGCCGAAGGCGATGGTGGGCATCTGATCGCCGTAGGCGCCGGCGGGGATCCGGTGCGGCAGGGCGTCGGCGAGCGCGCGCAGCCCGAGCTCGATGAGCAAATTGATCGGCACGTAATAGCGGGCCGTGGGCGCCGGCTCCTCGGCGGCGAGCACCGAGCGCCGCGGCACGATGACGCGCAACGGCCGGAAACACCCCTCGTCGACCGGATCGTCGGGGGTCGTGAGGCACTTGATGAGCAGCCGGCACGCGCTGATGGTGATCGCATCGCCGCAGTTGAACGGTCCGACGACCTGGGCGTCGGAGCCCGTGAAATCGACCGTCATGTGGCCGTCGCGCACCTCGATCGCCATCGCGACGCGCACCGGCGTGTCGAGCGTGATGCCGTCGTTGTCGAAGTGGCCGACCGCCCGATAGGTGCCGGCCGGAACGGCGGCCAGCGCCGCGCGTGTACGGCGCTCGGACTGCGCCATGTACGCGGCGGTGGCTTCGAGGACCGTCTCGCGTCCGTATCGGCCGAGGATCTCGTGAAACGACGCCTCGCCGACCCGGCACACCGCGATCATGGCCTGGACGTCCTTGAGGGTGCCGCTCTCCGTGCGGATGTTGCCACGGATGAGGCGCATGACTTCCTCGTTGAGCTCGCCTCGGCTCAGTAGCCGCACCGATTGGAAGCGCAGACCTTCCTGTCGGAACTCCCGCGAGCCCACCTGCATGCTGCTCGGCACCGGGCCGCCGATGTCGCTCCAGTGCGCCTTGACCGACACGAAGCCCGTCAATCGGCCGTCCCAGAACACGGGCGCGGTCATGGCGACGTCGTTGAGGTGATTGCCGTTGCCGGTGTAGGGATCGTTGTGGATGAAGATGTCGCCCTCGCGGAACGCCTCGAGGCCGCGGTCCTGGATCGTCGCCTCGATCGGAAAGCCGAGGTGGCCCTGGAAGACCGGCAGCCCGATGCCCTGGGCGATCATCTGCACGTTCGCGTCGAAGATCGCGCACCCGAAGTCCAGGCTCTCGCTGATGATGTGGTTGTAGGCGGTCTTGATCATGGTGAGGCGCATCCGCTCCGCGGCCGCGTTGAGGGCGGCGCGGATAACCTCGACGGTGATGGGGTCGAGCGCCATGGCCGTCTAGCCTACGTTGACCTGGATCACCAGGCAGCCGTGCTCTTCCACCGAGAGCGTGTCGCCGGCGTCGATGATCGTGGTTGTCCCCGGCTCCTCGATCGCGGCCGGGCCCTCGATCGTGTCGCCGGCGAAGAGGTCGCTTCGCTGGACCACGCCGTGCTCGACGAAGTCGCCGCCCGCCACCGAGTAGATCGTTCGCGCCGCGAACGCGGGGCCGGTCCCGGTCCGGCGCGGCAGACTCGGCAGGCGCGGGCGCTCGATCGGGAACACGACGGTCAACCGGAGGTTGAGCAGCTGGACGTCCACGTCGGAGGCCGCGTAGCCGTAGGCCCGCTCGTGGGCGTCATCGAACTGCTTGCGCAGATCCGCCCAGTCCGCGAGGTCGGTCACCGCGATCGTGACCGTGTGCTCCTGGCCGAAATAACGCAGGTCGACCGCGCGGTGCATGAGCGGTGCGCCCTCGCCGGGCAGGATCGAGGCGATCTCCCCCTGCATTTCCGCATAACGCGCCTGCGCCCACGCCGCGTCCGTCGCTTCGAGTGGCTCGAGCATCGTACGCACCAGGTCGTGACGCAGGTCGGTGGCCAGCATGCCCCAGGCCGAGAAGGTCGACGGAGACGGTGGGATCACCACGCGGGGGATTCCGAGCTCACGGGCGATCGCCGCGGCATGCAACGGTCCGCTGCCGCCATAGGCGACCAGCGCGTAGTCGCGCGGGTCGAGCCCGCGCCCGGTGGTGATGCCGCGGACAGCGAGCGCCATCTTGACGTCGGCCAGCCGCACCACGCCCGCCGCCGCGCTCGCGCGCGAGAGCGCGAGCCGCCGCGCCAGCCGCTCGTCAACCGCGCGCGCGGCGCCGGCGGCGTCGAGCGGCATGGTGCCGCCCAGGAAGCGCGAGCCGTCGATGCGGCGGAGCACCACGTTGGCGTCGGTGACGGTCGGCTCGGTGCCGCCCAGCCCGTAGCAGACGGGGCCGGGCGCGGCACCGGCGCTCTGCGGTCCCAGCGCGAGCGCGCCGCCGGCGTCGATCCACGCGATCGTCCCGCCGCCGGCGCTCACCTCGCGGATGTCGATCACCGGAATACGCAAGGGCCGGCCGTCGACGTGGTACTCGTCGGTGGTCTGCACCATGCCGTTGTCGACGATGGCGCACTTGGCCGTCGTGCCGCCCATGTCGAAGGAAATCAGCCGGTCGAGGCGAAGGAGGCGCGCCAGGCTCGCGCAGCCAACCGCGCCCGCCGCGGGTCCGGACTCGAGCGTGTGCACGGGCCGCTCGCGCGCGGCCCGGACCGAGCAGGCGCCGCCGTTGGACTGCGTGATCAGGACCCGGCCGCGGAAGCCCCGCTCCGCCAGCCGTTGCTCGAACGTGGCCAGGTAACGCTCGACGATGGGCAGAACGTAGGCGTTCACGACCGTCGTGCTGGTGCGCTCGTACTCACGCCATTCCCGGCTGAGCCGATGCGACACGGAGATCGCGACACCCGGCAGCTCCTCGGCGAGAATCGCGGCGGCACGTTGCTCGTGGACCGGATCGAGATAGGAGAAGAGGAACGTCACCGCGACCGACTCCACACCGTCGGCAGCCAGCGAGCGGGCAGCGTCCCGGACGGCGGCTTCATCCAGCGGCACGAGGATCTCGCCGCGGGCGCTGATTCGCTCGGGCACCTCCCGGCGGCGTCCCCGCGGAACGAGCGGCGTCGGCCGCCGGTAAAGAACGTCGTACATGCGCAGGAAGTTGCCGCGCCCGATCTCGAGGACATCACCGAATCCGTGAGTCGTGAGGAGTCCGGTGCGCGCCCCCTTGCCCTCGAGCAGGGCATTGATGCCGATGGTCGTGCCGTGGATCGTCAGCCGACAGTCGGCGAGATCGACGCCGGCCTGATCTGCGCACCGCAGGACGCCGTCCAGCAGCTCGGAGGGTGTGCTGAGGGCCTTGGCGTTGACCACGGCGCCCGTCGCCTCGTCGAGCGCCACGAGGTCCGTGAAGGTCCCACCGATGTCGACGCCGATCCTGAGTGGCACGCCGCTTCCTTGTCGCGCGGCAGTATACCTGAAGCATTGCCGGGACGCCGGGAGCGCCGGGGCGACGGCGCGGAGTGACGCCAACCCTACCGCATCAGATCAGTCAGTGATCGGCGAAGCGGTGGCCCTCACTCGAACGGGCGGCCATACCGCTCAAGATGCGTCACCTCACGCAGCGGCTTGCGCTGCTTCTTGCCTCCTTCCAGGGTGCGAGCCGGGTAGCCAAACGGAAGGATCGCCAACACATCGAGGCCGGCCGGGATGTCGAGCAACGCCTTGACTTTCTCGAGCCCACCGAAGCCTACCCAGTTCGAGCCCACGCTATCGGCCCACGCCGTCAACAGCATGGACTGGATCGCGCGGCTCGCGTCGGAGACCGCGAACCGAGTCTTGTCCGTCGCCACGACGATTGCCAACGGTGCCTGTGCGACATACGGCCCGCTCGAAGCCAGGGCCCCGAGCTGGCGCAGTGTCTCGGCGTCGCGAATCACGATGAAGTGCCACGGCTGCCTGTTCATCCCGCTGCCAGTGAGGCGTCCAGCCTCGACGATCCGTCGGATCACGGTATCTGGCACCGGCTTGTTCTGGTAACTGCGCACCGCAAGGAGCGTGCGAATGGCCTCGAAGACGTCCTTCGGCCCTTGGGTTTCACTTGCGCGGTTCGTCATGTGTCGTCTCCCGGACGGACTTCGTCACCAGGTCGGGCGTCGCGATCCTCTGGGGGGCGGCGGGGGTCATCGCGGCGGCGCCTCCCGCCACTCGTTCCGGGCGCGCTCGCGCAGCTTGACCTTCTGGATCTTGCCGGAGCTGGTCATCGGAAACTCGTCGACGAACACGACGTGGCGGGGGATCTTGAAGCTCGCCACGCGGCCGCGGCAGTGCTCGATCACCTCGCGCTCCACCAGCGTGCAGCCGGGCGCGAGCTGCACGAAGGCCACCGCGACCTCTGACAGCCGCGCATCTGGCAGCCCGACCACCGCGGCCACGTCGATGGCGGGATGGCTCATCAGGAAGGCCTCGACCTCCATGGGATCGACATTCTCGCCGCCGATCTTGAGCATGTCCTTGTAGCGACCGAGGAACCGCATGTGGCCGTCGGGGCGCAGGAGGCCCATGTCGCCGGTGTGAAACCACCCGCCCTCGTCGATAGCCCGCGCCGTCTCCTCGGGCCGCTTGTAGTAGCCCTGAGTGACCATGTAGCCGCGGACGAGGATTTCCCCCGGCACCGACACGGGCTGGTCGGCCCCGGTCTCGGGGTCAACGATCCGCACCTCGTAGCCGGCGCCGGGGTAGCCATTGGCCTCCACGCACTGCTCCTCGGTGGAGTCGAGAAAGGAGAAGGTCACTCCGATGCCGACCTCGCTCATCCCGAAGCCGGTCATGAGGTTGCCGAACGTCTGTCGGGCTCGCCGCGCGATGGGAATGGCGCTCGACATGCCGGTGCCGCAGATGCCGGTGCGCACGCTCGACACGTCGCGGGGCCTTCCCTCCTGAGCCTCGAGGAGCTCCTTGTAGTGCGTGTCGAACCCGTGGATGATCGTCGCCTTCTCGCTCGCGATGAGATCGAGGCAGTGGCCGGCGTCGAACGTTTCGGTGAGCACCACACGGGCGCCCCTGATCATCGACATGAGCGGCCCCTCGATGAAGCCGAAGGCGTGAAAGAGCGGCAGGTACATGAGGATCACGTCGTTGACGGTGATGCCCATGCGATCGCCGTGATCCCAGGTGTTCCTGATCATGCGATGGTTGTGCACGGCGCCCTTGGGGAAGCCGGTGGTCCCCGACGTGTAGAGGATGAAGGCACTCTGCTCGGGATCGACCTGGCTGGCGCGCCCCCGGAGCGTGTCGTCGCTGACACGCCGGCCGCCCTCCAGCATCTCGCGCCAGCCGACGCTGTCCGCGTCGGCCCGGTCCGAAAGCACGACGATGTGGCGGAGGCAGGGGAAGCGCGGCGCCGGGCGCGCGCCCAGCGCCGGCACGACCTCGCGCATCAGGGCGAGATAGTCGACCGGTCCCGAGCGCTCGGCGAGAATCACGGCAGCGGCGTCTGACTGACCGAGGACGTAGGCCATGTCCTCGGTGCGAAAGCGCGTATTCACGGGAACGAGCACCGCGCCGATCTTCATGACGGCGAACATGACGTCGATCCACTCGGGACGATTAACCATCCAGAGCGCGACCTTGTCGCCAGGCGCGATGCCGAGCGCAAGCAGCCCCTTCGCGACGGCGTCCACGCGCGCGTCGAGCTCGGCAAAGGTCCAGCGCGTTCCCTGGAAGGCGAGCCCCTCGCGCGGACCCCACCGTCGAGCCGCGCGCTCGGGCAGGAGCCCCAGCGTCTGCCTCTCGTACCAGTCCCCCATGGCGGCCACCCGGTGCAGTGTTCGAGGCCGATCATAGCCGAAGGCGCGAGCCGGTACCCTCGCGTCTCGCTCGGCAGCCGGAAGCGGCCGGGCCGAGTTATTGCCCGGTGACGTCCATGCGCTGCGCGCGCGGCCACGATCGTGAGGCACTGGCGCGAGCCGAGCCGTGCGGCATCTGCCCGCTCCGTGGCATCTGGGCCAACTTGGTGCCGCGCGAGAGAACCGAGCCGAGGCCGCGGCCTTGGAAGAAATTGCGCCCTCGGAGCCGTCACCCAGACTTCACCCAGGAAGTTGCTCCCAACGAGAGCGTGCAACCGCTTTACATTTCTGGGCGAAACGTGATCGTGACTCCAACACGGGTTCGCGTCCCTCCGTAGATCAGATAAGGTCGGCCTCGAATCTAAGCGTGTTTGATATCGGTGATTGCGGGCCCCCGCAACCGATGAAGACAAGGGGAGGAAACATGTTTCCCTGACGAGAGCTCAGTCGGCGCGTCGTCGATGGAGTCGCAACGGCACGGCCGGGCTCGGGCGCAACGTGAGGCCGACGACGGGGATGACGCGTGCGCCGCTCACCGGCGTCAGCCGGTAGCACTGGGCGACGGAGGCGACGATGAGCTGCATCTCGGCGGTGGCGAAGGCGCTGCCAATGCAGTGGCGCGGGCCGCCGCCGAAGGGAAAATACGCGTAGTTCGGACGCGCGGCCGCCCGGTCGGCCGTGAAGCGATCGGGGTCGAAGACCTCGGGCGCATCCCAGACGGCTGGATGGCGGTGGGTGACGTAGGGAGACAGGAGCACGATCGCGCCGGTCGGGATGGTGTAGCCGACCAGCGTGTCGTCCTCGACGGGCATACGCGCCGTGAGCCAGGTCGGCGGGTACAGGCGCAAGACCTCCTCGATGACCCGCCGCGTGTAGCCGAGGCGTGGAAGTGTCTCGACGCCCGGCGCCCAGCCGCCGAGGAGAGCGCGGCACTCTTGCTCGAGCTGTTGGCGCGCATCGTGGTGTTCAGATAGCACATGCCAGGTCCAGGCGAGCGCGCTCGCGGTCGTCGTGTGCCCGGCGACCAGGATGGCCTTCAGCTCGTCGCGGACTTCGGCGTCGGTGAGAGGCTCGCCGGTGGTAGAGGAGGCTAGAAGCGCGGCGAGCAGGCTCCCCGGCGGCGGAGCGGAGCGGCGCGCCTCGCTGACCATTCGAGACACGAAGGCGTGAATCGCGCCGAGGGCGCGCTGATAGCGCGCGGCCGCCGGCGTAGAAACCTCGAGCCAGCCGAACGCACTCCAGAGACGACGGTCCGTGTGGCCCACCGCCACATCCAGCGCGCGACCGAGCGCCTCGACCTCCGCGGCTGAAACATCCCCGAAGCACGCCCGGATGATGATGGTCTGGGTGAGGAGCCGCATCTCAGTCACGGCATCGACAAGCTCGTTCCGCTCGGCCAATGGCCGCCAGCGCTCGAGCATCTCGCCCGTGGCCCTCGAGACGACGGAAGCGAACTGTGCGTGTTGGCCGGCCTGGAAGGCGGGCTGCACGTGCCGACGCCGCCGGCGCCAGCGATCGCCATCAACCACCGTCAGGCTATCGCCGAACAGCCCGCGCACGCGCGTGACGGGCGGACCTTTGGCATACGCGCGCGCATTGTCCTGCAGGACGTGCTTGACGTGATCAGGATGGCTCAGCAGATAGACCAGGCGCCTGCCGAGCCGCATAGAGATCACGTCGCCATGGAGTCGTGCGCATTCCATGAAGAAGCTGAGGGGATCGCGTCGCATCCTCGGAAACACGCCCACGAGCGGATAACCCGTGGGCCCAGGGGCGATGCGTCGAGACGGAGCGATGGACATCCGAGCGCTCAGGCCACGCGAGCGCGAAAGGCCGGCGGCGGTGGCGCGTAACGGTGGGCGACGAACCAGTCGACCGCCTCGCGCAAGGCCTGCGCCACCGGAGTCTGGGGCAGCCCGAGCTCGCGCACCGCCTTCGCGGCGTTGAAGTACATGTGCTTGCATGCCATGCGGACGCCGGTGAGCGGCACCCGTGGCGGGCGGCCCGTGGCGCGCGCCACGGCTTCGTTTGCCAGCGCCACGACATAGATGAGGGCATGGGGCACGCGGACTCGCGGAGCGCGGATGCCGGTAACGCTCTCGAGCATGCGGAAGATCTCGGTGAGCGAGAGGTTTTGGCATCCCAGGATGTACTTCTCACCCACACGCCCGCGCTGAGCCGCCAGGAGATGTCCACGCGCTACATCGGCGACATGGACCAGGTTGAGGCCAGTGTCGAGCGTTGCGAACATACGTCTCAGAAGGTAGTCGAGGATCAGCTGGCCCGTGGGTGTGGGCCTGACCTCCCAAGGGCCGATGGGATTGCTCGGGTTGACGATGACGACGGGCAGGCCGCGAGCGACGTACTCCTCGGCGACGCGCTCGGCGAGGAACTTCGAGCGCTTGTAGGAGCCGATCATATCGTGGAGGCTGACCGGCGTGGTCTCGGTGCCGAGGCTACCGTCTTGGGGCAGGCCGAGCGTGCCGACGCTCGAGGTGTAGACCACACGCTCGACGCGGGCGTGCATGCACGCCTCGAGCATGATGCGCGTGCCGTCGACGTTGTTGCGGTAGATTTCACTTGGATCCTTCGCCCAGAGCCGGTAGTCCGCGGCGAGATGAAAGACCTGCGCGCAGCCCTGGATCGCGCGCGCCACGGAATCGGGCTCCAGGATGTCCCCGCGTACCACCTCGACGGCACAGCCTTCCAGCGCCGTGACGCTGCTTGCCGGACGGGCGAGAACCCTCACGCGATAGCCGTCGGCGACAAGTAGTCGCGCCACGTTGGCCCCGACGAAGCCTGTGGCTCCAGTGACCAGCACATTCATGGTGGGGCGACTCCAGACCCCAGCTTACGCCCTGGGTATTACGGCGAGAAAGCGCGCGAATCCCGTTGGGGCCACCATCTGAATTCTCAGGTGATTTTCCCTTGCGAATTTGTGATTCCTCCCGTGCCGGGATACAAACTGGCGTTTATTTCCCATCGTCGAACGTGCTCACGATCTGCTGCATATCGGTCTGCGTCAGCCGCGTGTAAACGGTTGTCGTCTGGATATCGGTATGCCGCAGATGCTGGTGTGGTCTCAGGAGAAAGCGCGTAGCCACGCGCCGACCACCGCCGCCAGGACGGCCACTGCGAGCGCCCACTGCACCGGGGGGCGCAAAGGTCGCCGCAGCGCGGGCGCAGCAGCGAGGCCCAGGGCGCCGCCGAGCAGGAGCCCGAACAGATGGGCGAGGAGGTCGGAGCCCGGGCTCGTGCCGAGGAGAGCGAGCAGGGCGAGACTCGCCGCGCCGACCATCCACAGCTTGCGCGCGGCTGGGTGGCGTCCACGGGACACGACTCGCGTGGCGGCGAGGATTCCGATGGCGCCGAACATCGCCGTCGAGGCGCCCACCGAGTCGTGGCGGGTGCCGTGGGCGATGGCGGTGAGGGCGTTGCCGCCGGCGCCGGCGAGGAGGAGCACGCAGAGGCCCACACCCGGGCCGAGCTGGTGACTCACCGCCCCTACAAGCACGACGCTCGCCCCTGCGTTGCCGATCACGTGGGGCGCATCGGCGTGGAGTGTTAGCGCAGTGACGGTTCGCCACCACTCTCCGGCGACAATGCGCTCGGCGTCGGCGCCACCGCGTTCGAACCAGGTGCTGTGGCTGGCACGCGTCCCGGTGACGGCAAAGAAACCGACCAGCAGGAGGCCGACGGCGACGCCGACCACGGCCGCGCCACGAACGGGCGCCACGGCATCGGCGCCCACGTCCGCTGTGTCGGCAATGTTCTCCCGATCATAGGCGTCGAGGGCCTCCCGGGCGGCCTCCGCGTCACGGGCGGCGACGATGAGCGCCCAGCCATCGAGCCCCGGGTGGAGGCGGTGCGGAATGTTGCCGGCGGCGAGCACCACGGCCCATTCGTCGGCCTGGTGGCGCTCGGGCGTCACGCGGACAGCAGTTCCAGCGAGGTCCTCCATCGGCTCCAGCCATGATAGACGTCACCCCACCGATCTGCGCTCCATGATCGAACGGACGATAAATCCTTGGGAAGCCTCAGCACGCCTCAGGGGGGAGAGTCCATGACCTCACTATCGCCGAACTACCCGAGTTGCTGACGAAAGCGCGTGGCGGACTGCAAACACGGGTTCGAATCCCGTTGGGACGACCACCGACCTCAGAGAAACTCACGCCGCGAAAATCTAGAGCTCTTCGCTTCCTGGCCCCGGGCGTGACTGCGCGTCAGCCCGCGAGCCGGTAGAACCGCCGCGCGTTCAGGCCCAGGACTTTTCGGCGCGCCTCTTCTGGCAGCGGCGCGAGGCGCTCCTTCAGCTCGCGCACGACGCCGAAGGAGGCGTCGATGTGCGGATAGTCCGACGCCCAGACGAAGTAGTCGGCGCCCAGGCGCTCGACCATCTGGGCGGTGACCGACTCGTCGGGGTCCGCCGAGATCAGGCATTGCCGGTAGAAGTACGCGCTGGGCGGCATGCGGATGGGCGTCTGGTGGGCGAGGACGCGGTACTTGTGGTCGAGGCGATCGAGCCAGGCGGCGATCCAGTTCGAGCCCGCCTCGAGCACGACGCAGCGCAGGCGCGGATAGCGCTCGAACATGCCCGCGCTCAGCATCTGGGTGAAGGCGGCCATGACGTCGATGGCGAGGAAAACGATGCTGAAGAGGCCGTCCGATGGATCGCGCCGCTGCCACTGCCGGAACCACGGCCGGTCCCGCACGACGACGTGGAAGCCGATCGGCATCTCGAGATCCTGAGCCGTCTCCCAGAACCGCGCGAAGATGGGATCGTCGAAGTGGCGCCCGCCGCGTGCGGCGAGGTCCGGCGAGAGATAGATTCCCACGCAGCCGTCCCGGCGTGCCCGGATCGTCTCCTCCACCGCGCCTTCGGGGTCGAGCAGCGAGATGTGCGCCACCGGATAGAGCCGCGCGGGGTTGGCGCGGCAGAACTCGGCCAGCCAGCGGTTGTAGGCGCGCGTGTACGCGGTCGCGAGGGCGCCGTCCGTGACGTGCCCTTCCCAGCAGATCCCGATGGTCGGATAGAGGAGGACGGCGTCGATGCCCTCCGCGTCCATGACGCGCAGCCGCGCGGCGGGATCGTACGCGCCCGGCGGGCTGCCTTCCGCGTAGCTGATCTGGCCCCGGGTCAAGAGCTTGGCGGCGTCCATGTCGATCCCGCCGAGCGCGCCGAGCTGACCGCGCAGCGTCTTGAGCGGCTGCCCGTCGATGAGGAGCACCTCGTAGCCGTGCTCGTCCCGGTCGATGCGGATCGCCCGATCCCGGTACTGAGGATCGAGGTACTTGAGCCAGGTGTCGGCCGGCTCGAGGACGTGGCCGTCGGCGTCCACCACGCTCCGCGTCGGATCATTCGTCATGTGGCCCGCGCCGGCCACACCGGCTCGTGGTAGCCGAGCGGCACCGAGGGCCGGGCCCAGTACGGCGGCGTCTCGGAGAGGCGCAGTACCGGTGCGAGATGGTGCAGCCGACCGCCCGGCGTGTCGCTCGTCGTCGTCCAGCGTTCCAGCTCCGCGGCCGTGAATTCCTTCGGCACGTCCCTGAGCTGGGCCTCCGGAACCTGGCCGCGCCCGACGAGCCAGCGCCCGGTCTGCGCGAGCGAGATCCGCACGAGCCAGCTGCCGCCCTCGCGTGCGCGGCGGGCGAGGGCCACCATCGCGCCGAACGCCATCAGATAGCCAGTTAAATAGTCGATGGCCGACACCGGATAGAACTGCGGGCCCGGTGCTGAGCCGGGGAACAGCTCACCCTGGCGACTGGTGATGCCGCTGACCGTTTGCACCACCGTGTCGAAGCCGCGGCGCGACGCCCACGGCCCGACGTGGCCGAACGCGCTCAGCGAGACGAAGACGATGCCCGGCCGCAGCTGCGCCAGAGCCTCGGGCGAGAACCCGCGATCGCCGAGGGTGCCTGGGCGATAGCCTTGCGAGAACACGTCGGTCTCGCGGACGAGCCCGCGCAGAGTCTCGATGTCCTTCGGCTCGCGCAGATCCAGATGGGCGGAGAGCTTGCCGTGGCCGGTGTCGTATTCCTGGTAGCCGAGGTTCGGCAGGTGCGCGCCCGTGATCTTCAGCACGTCGGCGCCGTGCTCGGCGAGGGTGCGTGCACAGGTGGGCCCGGCGAGCACCCGCGTCAGGTCGAGCACGCGGACGGCCGACAGCGGCCGATCGCCGTCGGGAAGCTTTTCCGGCGGGCTGGCGCCGATCTGGACGATCTCCATCAGCGGCAGCGACGCGATCGCCGCGGCCTGTGGGTGCTTGGCCCATTCGTCCATGGTGCGCACCATGCCGCCGGCACCCCTGGCGGCGATGATCGCCTCCTCCAGCTCGAGCGCGTCCCACTCCGCGACGGCTTTGCGCACCGCCTCGCGATCTTCCGGCACGCCGAGGACGCGGAGGGCGGCGGCCCGATGGTTCGGGAAATTGCAGTGGAGATAGCTCCAGCGGCCGTTCTTGGCCGGATAGGTGCCCATCACCGCGTTGCGCTCGGTCGACACGGGCGCGCCGTCCATCTTCATGTAGTGCGTGCTGCGGAGCGAGGCCGTGGCCTGCCGCGTATCGACCGCGACCTCCTGGCGGCGGCCCGTGCGCAGTTCCCAGAGATCGGAGACGGCGAGGCCGACCGCCGCGAGCGCGGCGGCGCTCGTCTCCCCGATGCGGAACGGCGTCGGCAAGATGGGATCGATGTCATCCGTGAGCGCGACCTCACGTAGGCCCTTCTCGTCCCGGCCGGCGATCGGCAAGATCGCGCGCAGAGCCTCATTCGTCATGGTCGCGCCCTGCGGCCTCATGCGAGGTGTTGCTTGAAGAAGGCGATCGTCCGCTCCCAGGCGAGCTTGGCCGACGCCTCGTGGTACCGCGGCGTCGAGTTGTTGTGGAAGCCATGCTGGGTGCCAGGGTACATGTGCATCTCGTACTGGACCCCGCTCGCCTTCAGGGCCGCCTCGTAGGCGGGCCACATCGCATTGACGCGCTCGTCGTTCTCGGCGTACTGGATCAGCAGCGGAGCCTTGATGGCCGGCACGCCCGCCGTCTCGGCGGCCGCGCCGTAGAACGGGACGGCCGCCTGGAGATCCCCGCCGAGCGTGACCGCCAGGAAGTTGGTCGTGCTGCCGCCCCAGCAGAAGCCCGTGACGCCGAGCTTTCGCGTGGACAGCGCGTGCGTCTTGAGGAAGCGCGCGCTGTTGACCATGTCCGTGCGCAGTTTGGCCTGGTCGAGGCCGGCCTGGAGCGTGCGGCCGTCGTCGTCGTTGCCCGGGTATCCACCGACCGGCGATAACCCGTCGGGTGCGAGCGCCAGGAACCCCTCGGTCGCGGCGCGCCGAGCCACGTCCTCGATGTACGGATTGAGCCCGCGGTTCTCGTGGACGACCAGAGTTGCGGGGAACGGCCCCGGCGTATTCGGCTGCACGAGATATCCACGCATGGTGCCGGACGTACCGCCCGGCGACGGGTAGGTCACGTACCGGGCCTTGATCCTCTGGTCGGTGAAGGAGATCGTCTGGGCGAGCGCATAGCGGGGCAGCAGCGCCTCGGCCATCGCCAGCGCCGATACGCCGCCGATCGTGAGCGTACCGGCCCGCTGCAGGAACTCGCGCCGGTCGATGCGCCCATGGCAGTACTCGTCGTAGAGGTCGAACACGCGCCGGTCGATCTCGCTCTGGGTCAGCGTCACGAGTCTCCTCCTGGGGGGGCGATGAGGTGCCGCCGCGTAGTGTAGCCGAGCCGCGACCGATGTCACATGGCCGTCGCGCCGCCGTCGACGAACAGGAGCGTGCCTGTCACGAAGGAGGCGTCGTCCGAAGCGAGAAACAGGATGCACGCGGCGACTTCTTCGGGCGTGCCCGGACGCTTGAGCATGGTGGTCTTGGCGGCGTCCTCCCGGTACTGCTCGAAGGTCCGACCCAGCGCGAGGGTGCGGCGCTCGTGATAGGGGGTGAAGATGGGCCCCGGACACACGGCGTTCACCCTGATCTGGTCGGGCGCGTGATCCATCGCCATCCCACGCGTCAGCCCGGCCACCGCCGCCTTGGTGGTGTCGTACTGCGTCGTCTTGCCCGCGGTCGTCACGGACCGGACCGACGCGACGTTGACGATGCTTCCCCCGCCGCCCTGACGGATGACGGGGATCGCCGCCTTCGCGCAGAACACGTACCCCTTGAGGTTCACGCCCAGGATCTCGTCCCAGCTCTCGGCACTGGCCTCGACCACCGTCTGATACATCCGGATGCCGGCGTTGTTGACGAGGACGTCGAGTCGGCCGAAGCGATCCGCGGCTTGCTGGACGAAGGCCGCGGCCTCGGCCTCGCGCTCCATGTGCGCTTCCACGAAGAGCGCCTGGCCGCCGCTCGCCTCGATCTCCGCCGCGACGCGCTTGCCCCGATCGACGTCGCGGTCGGCAAACGCCACCTTGGCCCCCTCCGCCACGAACCGTCGGACCGTGGCCTCACCGATGCCGGACGCCCCGCCGGTGACGGCGGCGATTTTCCCGGTGAGTCGTGCCATGCCGTGGTCCGCCTCAGTCGAACAGCGAGAGCTCGATGGCGTCGCCCATCGCGCGGTAACCCAGGTCGCTCGGGTGAAGGTGGTCGCCGCAATCGTAGATCGGCAGCATCCGGGTCGGATGGTTGGGATCGCGCAAGGCCTGGTCGAAATCGACGATCGCGTCGAAGGCGTCGGTCTTGCGCAGCCACTCATTGACCTCCTGGCGGATCGCCTCGCGCTTGGGGTTCCACGCGCCAGGC
>Ga0209057_1000178_pt1 | contig 56241 bp, 38 predicted proteins | sample GraSoiAngelo_146_FD_185903 | JGI IMG/M metagenome (GOLD analysis project Ga0209057, IMG submission 185903) | Grasslands soil microbial communities from the Angelo Coastal Reserve, California, USA - 14_1009_05_30cm (SPAdes) (version 2) | ecosystem: Environmental > Terrestrial > Soil > Grasslands ...
TCACCTTCATCTCATCGCCCGCGCCCACTTCTCCCTCGCGTAGGACTGCCGCGTAGAATCCCGTCCTTCCGCTCGCCAGAAATTTCTTCACCATGTCGTCGTACCCGAATCTTACCCCCAGCTTGTAGCAAGGCAGCCGTGGCTGCGTCACCGTCACTTCCGCCGTGCCGACGGAAAATCGGTCGCCCAAATAAATGGACTCTTCCGGCAATCCGGGACCGCCATCCCCAATCGTGAAGTTTTCTCCAAACATGCCCATCGGCAGTTCCCGTCCCGGCAACTCTCTCTTCCAGGAGTCGTAGTGCGCCAGCGAGTAGCAGTAAACCGCTTTGTGCTCGCCCCCATGGACCCTCAGGTCCGCCTGGCGATCTCCGTCCAGGTTCAGCTTGCGCAGCGCCACCCGTCCCGTGGCCGGCTCCTTGAAGATCGCCGTCGTCACCATTCTCCCGTGCCAGCTCACCTCCCGCGGCATTCCGGTATTAACTGAAACAAGTTTCATCGTCCGGCTATCCTTTGCTTGGTCGCGACTTTCTCTGCTCTGTTCTGCTTTTTCCCAAGCGCCGCGTCCCCACACGTCATTTCGAACGAAGGAGGCCGACTCTTTGCGCAAACACCCGGAGGTGGTTATCCATCAACTCGCCGCTGCTTTTCCTTTGCCTCGTTACTTCTTTACTTTGCCCTTTCTTAGTGGTCGTGCGACATGCCTGCCATGTCGTGGGGCATTTTCGAACTTCGCCGCAGCGCCGCCATCTTCGTATCGTCGCTGGCGGCGAAGTAGCCGACCGCGATGCCCATCGCGCCGTCGCGCAAGAGTTTGCCGGTCGGATTGTCGTACGTCGCGGAGATTTTCAGGACGTCGCCTTCCGCGAATTTGTACCCACCGTCTTGCACGAACAATTTCACCGGCACGGACTCCAGATGCCCTTCCGCGTCCGACTTTGCATCGAGTGTCGCCACGGTTTCTTTGCGCGACACGTCCTGCAGGATAATTTCTTTTCCGTAATCGTGCAGATGCCCGCCCACGCCAAGCAGAACCCCGTCATATTTCACCGTCACCGTTCCGGTCTTCTCGCTTTTTCCCGCCGGCAAGTCGTATCCGGAATTGCCGCACGCCGCCACGTCCATCCACGCGGGATAAACATTCTTTCGCGGCGCAGCCGTATCGCTCGTCTCCTGGAACGGGATCGCGACTTCCAGATACGCTTTGTCATACGACGTTGCCGTGGGGTTGTACATCATCGTCTCGATGCGGATCTTTTCGCCTTTTTGCACGCGATATCCATAGCCGGGGATTTCGGCCCAATCCGTCAATTCGCTGCCCGCCCCGAAAATATGCTCTTCCTTGTTAGGGCACAGAAAATCCGCGCGATTCTCGTTCCAGAACGCCACGTGATGCAGCACCGTTCCCGGCACGGAGTTTCCGCCCGCATCGACTAGCTTCGGGTGATACGCCAGCAGCCAGCCATCGAGGGGCACTGTCCAAATCAGGTCCGGCGGCTGCGGCATTTTCATGTGCGAGGTGTGCGCCGGCAAATTCATGGGACCCACGCGAAGCGTGATTGTATGCGTGGCCATGTCGAAATTCGGATCGAGCTTGACCCCCTTCGCCACCGCGTGGTGCATGCCTTCCTGCATGAATCCATGATGCTCGTGCTGCATGGGCATCGGTTTCGCTGCGCCTTCCGTTTGTTTTTCCTGGGCGAGGGCTGCGCTCGCGGCCAGCAAAAGCGTTCCGCAAATGGCTATTGTTTTGATTATTTCTTTGATGACCGTTTTAATCATTGGACCTCTCCGGGTCTTTCATCTCTTGGACCGGACCTTCTTTCATCATACTCCCGGCCGGATATGACGGAATGAATCGCCGTAAGCGAATTGTTCTGCGTGAACTCCATGCGGAAAGCAGATAGTATCCGGGCAATGAAAATTCACGAACGCATTAAGCCGCACTTCGGCGTCGTTCTTCTGTTCTGCCTGTGTTTCGGCGCAGCGAGCCACGCGCAGAAGCCCACAGCGAGCGACCAGTTGGTGCTCAGCAATGTGACCGTCGTCGATGTTCGTACGGGCGCTTTGCATGCGGAACAAACCGTAGTCCTCGAAGGCAATCGCATTGCTTCCGTGGAACCGAGCAAATCGGCGAAGCATCCGCGCAATGCGCCGATCGTGAATAGCCGCGGCCTTTTCCTCATCCCCGGGCTCTGGGACATGCACGTGCACCTGGTGTTTGGCGACTGGTTTCCGGATGCGCGAGATATTTCGCTGCCGCTCTTCATCGCCAACGGCGTCACCGGCGTGCGGGACATGGGCAGCGAGCTGGACATCGTGCAGGCATGGCGCAACGAAATTGCGGCCGGACGCCTGGTCGGCCCGCGCATTTACACCTCCGGGCCCATGCTGGATGGGCCCAGGCCCCGCTTTCCGAGTTCCGTGGCGATTGCCACACCGGAAGATGCGCATCGCACCGTCGCGGATCTCAAGCGACGCGGCGCGGATTTTATCAAGCTGCAATCGCTGATTCCGCGCGAAGCAGTTTTTGCCATCGCGGAAGAAGCCAGGAAGCAGCAGATACCTTTCGAGGGACACGTGCCCGACTCCGTCCGGGCGAGCGAAATGTCTGAAACGGGCATGAAAAGCTTCGAGCACCTCATCGGCATTTTTGAAGGGAGCTCGCCCAACGAGGACGATTTCTTGAAAGGGGACAAGACAGAAGGGAAGTTCCTTGCGACTTACGATGCGGCACGCGCTGCTGCGCTGGCGGCGATTCTGGCGAAGAATCAGACCTGGCAATGCCCCACGCTGGTGTGGGAACGCGGCGGCAACCTCGTCGATGTGAGCGACTTCAGCAAAGACACGCGCGTGAAATACGTGCCGGCAGCATGGAAGAACAAAACGTGGAAACGATTCACCGATGAAATCACGCAAGGCTACGGCACGGATGATCTCGACACGCGCAAACAATTCATCGAGAGAGAATTAGAAGTCGTGCAAATGCTGCGCAAGACCGGCGTGCCATTTCTAGCCGGAACGGATACGCCCGCCGGCGTCCATATTTTCCCTGGGTTCAGCTTGCATGAAGAATTGCAGCGATTCGTGGCCGCGGGTTTCACTCCGCTGGACGCGCTGCAAACTGCGACGATCAATCCTGCGCGTTTTTTGGGAATCGAAGACCAGGCCGGAACCGTCGAAAAAGGAAAGCTCGGGGACCTTTTGCTGCTTTCCGCCAATCCTCTCGAAGATATTGCCAACACGCAAAAGATCGCGGGCGTCGTCGTTAACGGCCGCTATTACAGCCGCGCCGAGCTCGATAAGATGCTCAGCCGCGTAGAAATCGCCGCGGACGGCCCGAGTTCGCAAGGGATAAAATGAATAAGTATTCGTCGCAATAATATTGTGCCGTTCGTTTTTAATATTTTTTTCACGGAGTAGCCTCTTGACAGCAGAACCAAGCAGGCGTAAGAAAACAACTATTGGGGTAGGGATTTCAAAGACTTGAGGGAACCGGCGTGTTCCGCAACCGCGACTTCCGCTGTTGAAGTGTGTCGTAAAGGAGGTTGTATGCCTGCAAACCAGCCAAGCGAGGCACTTCGCGCACTTTGTTATGAGCACCACGTGGAGATGAGGCTGAAGCAAAACTTTTCCAACGGCGAGCAAAACACCAGGAAAACTGCAATGTTTGCTTGTCCGGAGGCCAGTTGCCTCGTCCACTACAGCATCTCTGGTGGATATTTCCTGGCAAGCCAAAACGGACATAGAAATGATTTGGAAGTGATTCCCGCAGTGCGGTGCCTCGACGACGGGACGCCCATGTACCTTGCCGAAATCGATTTGGACAAGAGGGACTATCGTTTGTGGATATGCCCGCAATGCGGCGGCAGACGCACGCATGAGCAAGGCTTAGTAGGCGTGGCGTCGCGGGGAAATCAGGATGTCAGCGGGCAACGCGAAGCAGAATCGCAAACTCCGTAAAGCTTCAACACATAATCTTCCGGCATCATTCTCGCAACGAATTAATTCGGTTTGCTCCATTCTTTTCCCGGCGATACGAGTTCCAGCCCAACAGCATACTTCTGTTTTTCCACGCGTTGACAGTAGACGACCCGCGCTTCGGAATGGATGCCAAGCTCGGGAGAGGTCAGCAGAACGATAGACCCTACGCTCCACACGTGTTCTGTCGCCACGCGTATCCCGCGCGCACTTATGTTTTCCGCAACGGCCAAGCTCTACAATGGCTCTTTTTGCGATCCGCGGGCGAGATCGGCTAGAGCGCTCTGGCATAAGATACCGACTCCTGTAGCGGGAGCCTCCATGGGAGGCGGCACGGAGTCCCGGTGAGGGCTAGAGGATAATAGTATGTCGCACTGCCACTTTGTTGGGTAGCCCCTCCGCGACTTCGCAAAACATGGCGTGTGTGGCCGTGTCGTTGGTAGACTTTCGTGCACTTCGAGGTGCCTGCGAAATGAAGCTGATTCGATTCGGCGAGATGGGCCGCGAAAAGCCCGGCGTACTACTTGAGGATGGAACACGGCTGGACGTTTCCGGATTTGGTTCGGACTACGACGAGGATTTTTTCGCGGGCAGCGGAATTGCCAAACTTCGGAACTGGCTGGCGAGGCAAGGCGCTTCGTCGCTACGAGTGCGGGAATCGGTGCGATTGGGGCCGCCGATTTGCCGACCGAGCAAGATTGTGTGCATCGGACTGAATTTCCGGGACCACGCGCAAGAGAGCGGAATGGAAATTCCGAAAGAGCCGGTGATTTTTTTCAAGGCGACTTCTGCGCTGGTGGGACCAAATGATCCCCTGGTGATTCCGAAAAATGCGACGAAAGTGGACTGGGAAGTGGAATTGGCGGTCGTGATGGAGAAAAAAGCGAGTTACGTCAGCAGAGAAACCGCGATGGATCACGTGGCCGGTTTTGCGCTGCACAACGATTATTCGGAGCGCAGCTTTCAGCTGGAACGCGGAGGGCAATGGGTAAAGGGGAAGAGCGCGAATTCGTTCGCGCCGCTGGGACCGTTCCTGGCAACAAAAGACGAAATTCGAGATTTCAATCAGTTGGGAATGTGGTTGAAGGTGAATGGGGAATTCCGGCAAAGAGGTTCCACTTCCAAGATGATTTTTGATGTGCCGGCGCTAGTGGCGTATATCAGCGAATTCATGACGCTGCTGCCGGGAGACGTGATCAGCACGGGGACGCCGCCGGGTGTGGGCCTGGGGATGAAGCCGCCGCAGTATCTGAAAGCGGGCGACGTGGTGGAATTGGGGATCGATGGGTTAGGGGAGTCGCGGCAGGAAGTTGTGGACTACCGATGAGAGAGAATTCGGGGCCGGCGGAAACATTGCGATCAGTTTTGATGCGAGCCGAGAGCGATGCACATTGACGCTCATCAGCATTTCTGGATTTACGATCCGCGGGAGGATGGCTGGATCGATGACTCGATGGCGGCGCTGCGCCGGGATTTTCTTCCGGCTGATTTGAACCCCGAGCTGGAGCACGGCGGGTTTCAGGGATGCGTTGCGGTTCAAGCCCGGCAGACGCTGGAAGAAACGCGATGGCTGCTGGAACTGGCGGAGCAAGCGTCCTTCATTCTTGGAGTGGTGGGTTGGGTGGATTTGCGATCGCCACGATTGCGATTCGAATTGGAGTCGTTTGCGCGCAAATCCAAGCTGGTAGGTGTTCGCCACATTGTGCAGAGCGAGCAGGATGAGCGGTTCCTAGTGCAGCCGGATTTTCTTCGCGGCATCGCCATGCTGGAAGAATTCGATCTGGCCTACGACATCCTTATTTATACGCGGCACCTGCCGGTGGCAACGGAGTTCGTGGCACGATTTCCGCGACAGAGATTTGTCCTGGACCATATGGCAAAACCGCCGATCAAGAGCGGAGCTCTTGACGTCTGGGCGCGAGGGATGCGGGAGATAGCGGCATTTCCCAACGTTTCGTGCAAAGTGTCCGGCCTGGTCACGGAGGCGGATTGGCAGGCCTGGAAGCCTGCGGACTTGCGCCCGTACTTGGATGTGGCCTTCGAATGCTTTGGAGCGAGCCGGTTGATGATCGGATCGGATTGGCCGGTGTGCGCCGTGGCGGCTCCGTATGCGCGGGTCATGAATGTGGTGAAGGATTATCTCGGCAAGTACACGGCGAGCGAAAGAGACGCGGTGCTGGGAGGGAACGCCGCGGCGTTTTGGAGATTAAAATGGACGGAGAAGCAGGTGCGCGACTAACTGCGCGGCGTGGTCTACAATGCAGGGGAAAAGCGGCGCGGCGGCTGCAAGGTGTTCTCGGAGCAAATTATTGGTTCAGATGAAATGCAGAAAAAGGTGCTGAAACTCGATTCCAAAGATAACGTGCTGATTGCGCTGACGGATTTGCGCAAAGGCGAGCAGGTTTCGTTTAACTCCCAGACCTACACGCTGGAATCGGACGTTCCCGCCAAGCACAAGTTCGCCACAGAAGATCTAGCTGCCGGGGCGCGCATCATTATGTACGGGGTGCTCGTCGGGAAAGCAATGGAGCCGATCCGGCGCGGAGGATTGCTGACCACGCGTAATATCCATCACGAGGCCGCAGCGTTTCAGGAAAAAATGGATGAGTACCGCTGGACGCCGCCGGACGCATCGCGATGGAAACAACGGGAATTCCTGGGATACCGGCGATCGGACGGCCAGGTGGGCACGCGCAACTACTGGATCGTGGTTCCGCTGGTGTTCTGCGAAAACCGGAACATTGCGGTGCTGAAGCAGGCGTTTGAAGAGGAGCTGGGATTCGCCGCGCCGCAAGTGTACCGGAGGCAGGTGGCGGAGTTGGCGCGGCTCTATGCGGATGGCAGCACCGAAGAGATCAAGACGCGCGAGTTGACGGGAGAGACGGCCAGGCCGCAGCGTTCCCGAGTCTTCGAAAACGTGGACGGCGTGCGGTTCCTTCTGCATGACGGTGGCTGTGGAGGAACGCGGGAAGATTCCAACAATCTTTGTGGACTGATCGCGGGCTATATCCATCATCCGAATGTGGCCGGCGCGACGGTGCTAAGCCTGGGCTGCCAGCACGCGCAGATCGGGATTCTGCGCGGGGAATTGCGGAAGCGCAATCCGAATTTCGATAAGCCGCTGGTGATTGTGGAACAGCAGCAGAGCGGCACGGAAGCGGCGATGCTGACGGAGGCCATTCGAAACACGTTCCTGGGCTTGATGGAAGCGAACCGGTGCCAACGGACGCCGGCGCCGCTTTCGAGTTTGTGTGTCGGACTAAAGTGCGGCGGCTCGGATGGTTTTTCCGGCCTGTCGGCGAATCCGGCGATCGGGCACACGGCAGATGTTTTGGCCGCGCTCGGCGGGAGAACGATACTTTCCGAATTTCCGGAATTGTGCGGGGTGGAACAGGAACTCATCAACCGGAGCAAGCACAAGGAAGTTGCGGACCGGTTCATCCATCTGATGAAAAGTTACGCGGCGCGGGCGAAAGCGGTGGGTTCGGGATTTGAAATGAATCCCAGCCCGGGGAACATGCGCGACGGACTGTTGACGGACGCGATGAAATCGGCAGGTGCGGCGAAAAAAGGCGGAAGTTCTCCCGTGACGGCGGTGCTGGACTATCCGGAATATTCGACCGAGCCTGGGCTGAATTTGCAGTGCACGCCCGGAAACGACGTGGAGTGCGTAACGGCGCAAGTCGGCGCGGGAGCAAGTGTAGTTCTGTTTACAACCGGACTGGGGACGCCGACAGGAAATCCCATCGCGCCGGTCGTGAAGGTGGCGACGAATTCGGGGCTGGCGCAGCGGATGGGCGATATCATCGACATCGACACGGGCGGAATCGTTTCCGGAGAGAAGACCATCCAGCAGATAGGCGAAGAGATTCTGGAGTTCGTCATCCAAACCGCCAGCGGCGAGGCGTGCACCAAGGCCGAAGGAAAAGGCCAGGAAGATTTTATTCCATGGAAAAGAGGAATCTCACTCTGAAGAGTCCCAGCAGCGGCGCCAGGAATTTCAGGCTTGACGGAAAAACCGCTATTGTGACGGGCGGCGGCAGCGGCATCGGGAAAGCGATTGCCTTCCGCTTCGCAGCGAATGGGGCGGCGGTACGGATTGCGGATATCAGTCTTTCGCAGGCGGAAGCTACCGCGGAAGAGATCGCCGAAGCGGGTGGGGAGGCCACGGCGCACGCGTGCGATGTCACGAACCAGGGGCAGGTCCGGGAAGTATTCGCGAAGCTTTTTACGAAAGAGCGCGTCCAGATCCTGGTGAACAACGCCGGGATTTCGCACATCGGCACGGTGGAGAGCACGACCGAAGAGGACTTCGACCGCCTTTTTCGCGTGAATGTTAAGGGCGTCTACAACGGCATTTTCGCGTGCATTGGGCACATGAAAGCGAACTGCGGCGGCGTGATCCTTAATATGGCTTCCATCGCCGGGTCCGCGGCGCTTGCCGACCGGTTTGCATACTCGATGACCAAGGGCGCGGTGATTGCCATGACGTATTCCGTGGCCAAGGATTACGTGCAGCACAATATCCGGTGCAATTGCATTTCTCCGGCGCGCGTGCACACGCCGTTCGTGGATGACTACCTGGTGAAGAATTATCCGGGGCGAGAGCAGGAGATCTTCGAAAAATTGGCGAAATCGCAGCCGATCGGAAGAATGGGAGAGCCGGAAGAAGTGGCTTCGCTGGCACTGTTCCTATGTTCGGACGAAGCGGCATTCGTTACCGGCGCCGATTATCCGCTGGACGGCGGATTTTTTAACTTGCGCGGCTAAATCATGGATCTGCGCTTAAAAGGAAAAGTTGTTCTAGTGACCGGCGGCGCGAAGGGCATTGGCGCTGCGATTGTGCGCGGCTGCTGCGCGGAAGGCGCGACACCAGTGATCGTGGACCGCGACGAGCAAGCAGGAGAGCAGCTACAAGCCGAACTGCGAACGAACCGAGCCGAAACCGGGCTGATCATTGCGGACCTCTCCGATGCGGAAGCCTGTGCGGAGGTCGTCGGGGGGACCATTCAGAAATTGGGCCGGCTGGACGCGCTGGTGAACAATGCGGGCGTCAACGACGGCGTGGGACTCGAGAATGGCACGACCGAAAAATTTGTGGCTTCGCTGGAGCGCAATCTGGTTCATTACTATGCGATGGCGCACCATGCCCTGGGGGCGCTGAAGAATTCGCGCGGCTCGATCGTGAACATCAGCTCGAAGACCGCGGTGACTGGGCAGGGAGGAACTTCGGGCTACGTGGCCGCGAAGGGAGCGATCCTCGGGCTCACGCGCGAGTGGGCGGCGGAGCTGCTTCCTTTCGGAATTCGCGTGAATGCGGTGGTGCCCGCGGAAGTGATGACGCCGCTTTATCAACAATGGCTGGGGACGTTCCCCGATCCGCAGCAGAAGCTAATGGAGATTGTTGCGAAGATTCCGCTGGAGAAACGCATGACCAAAGCGGAAGAGATCGCGGCCATGGTGCTTTTCCTGATTTCGGAGCAGGCACATCACATCACGGGGCAGCATTTGTTTGTGGACGGCGGATACGTGCATTTGGACCGCGCACTGACATAGCGCGAATCGATCACACCCAACCCCCATCAATCACATAACTCTGGTTGGTTATTCCCGCGCTGTCGTCGGCGGCAAGAAACAGAACGAGGCGCGCGACTTCTTCAGGAGCCAAACTGCGCTTGAGGGCTTGATTGGCTATGATTTCGCCTTCGTATTGCGGCGTCCACCAGAGGCGGCGCTGGCGCTCCGTCAGAATTGCTCCCGGCAAGACACTGTTTACGCGGATATTGGACTTTCCGAGTTCGTGGGCCATCGTTCGCGTGAGGCCGACGATTGCGGCTTTGCACGTGATGTAAGCGGGCATTCCAGTTGAGGGAATAATCCAGCCTATCGAGCTCATGTTGATGATCGAGCCCCAACCGGCGGCAATCATGCGCGGCGCTACCGCTTGAATGGCAAAAAACTGATGGCGGAGATTGATAGCCATCCGCTCATCCCAATATTCCGGCGTCACGTCCGCATAAGAATGCCGGTCGTCGCTGGCTGCGTTGTTCACAAGAACGTTGATCGCGCCGAGAGTGGCCTCGGTCTGTGCAACCGCAGCTCGCAGCGCGGCAATATCGGTCAAGTCGCAAGCGAGAAAAACCGGTGGATGAGTACTTCGGGGAGAAATATCAGCAATTAATTTCGAGGAAGCGTTCCCATCGATGTCTAGAAACGCTACGCGCGAACCCTGGAATGCGAACTCTTCGACAATCGCGGCGCCAATCCCCGTAGCTCCGCCGGTTACGAGAACTACGCGGTCGCGCAGACTTGGATACGTAGCGAAGCGATCTTTTTCTTTCATGTTGAGCTGCCGCCTGAGTGTGGAACGGCTGCACCTTTTTACTACGTTTTGACTCGAATGGAACCTGCAAGTCGCAGAAAACAAACGAAAGGAAGCTTTGGCACATTCGAGTAAGCTGACTTAGGTCCAAAAACAGGCTCGTAAGGTAGCAGGTGAAGGAAAATGCAAAATGTCTTAGAATGATTCGCCGAGGAATGGGCGTGTAGCTCAGCTGCGAGAGCACCTGCTTTGCAAGCACGAGCCCCCGTTCCAACGACTCCATTCCTTTGCTTCACTTTCTAATGTTTCCAACAATTTCGGGGAATCTGCTTCTCGCTCGAAGTAAGCCTCGAAATTACAATTGGATAGGGTTTTGGCACAGTTTTGGTACAGCTCAAGTAAGACTTAAACGCCAACTGCGCGCGTGAACCCCCTGTTGAGACAATTTTATGGGTACACTGTCTCATTAGCTGGCCAGACGATGCGCATTTGCCGATTGTCTCCGCTTTCAGTTTCAGCTTGCTTCTCGAACTCCTCCGGCGATCGGTATCCGAGCGCCGAATGTAGACGGGACCGGTTGTAGTACCTCTCGATGAACTCTTCGATCCCTGCAGCCAGATCCTCCATGTCGCGATAATCGTTGGCGTAGATCTCTTCGCGCTTCAGAGTCTTTAGAAAACTTTCGCAACTGGCGTTGTCATGTGGATGTGCCGGACGACTCATGCTAGGTATTATCCGGTGTTCCCAAAGCATCTGGATGTAAGCCTCACAGGCATACTGCACACCTCGATCCGAATGGTGAACGAGTCCAGGAGGCGGCTGCCTATTTGAAATCGCTTGTCTTAGAGCGCCGTGGGAAAGCCTCGCCTGCAAAGTTCGATCGAGTGCCCAGCCCACCACTTTTCGAGAGAAGGCATCTATCACCACCGCCAGATAAACAAATTCGGTCTTGAGCCGAATGTAGGTAATATCCGCAAGCCACACCTGGTTTGGGCCGCCAACCTTCAAGCGACTTGCCAAGTTGAGGTAGATTTCCACTTCATCTCCCCAGTCTGTCGCCCACGGCAATTCACGGCGTCGGATCGTCAAGAGGTTGTCGTTCCGCATCATTCGCGCGACCCGTTTGTGATTCACGTTCATCCCACGCTGCCGAAGCTCCACTGTGATGCGGCGATAGCCGTAACGCAGCCGATGTTGCAAGGCAATCTCCTGAATGGCAGATCGTATCGTCATGCTCTCCTCGATCGGCGCTCGGGCCTGAAAATACCGGTAAAATCCCGCTCGGCTCACTTGTCCCAACTGGCACATTCGCTCGACGCTCAAGCTGCCTTGCAACGACGTCTCGGATTGCATCGTAGACGCCTGCTCGCCAGAGATACCGCTGTTCCGGCGTCGAGCCTCGACTTTTTGCAAGGCACCTCTGAAAAAATCCACCTCCACGGTTTTGTTCGCCAGGAGTCGCTTCAGTTTGTCGATTTCCATGCGCAGTGTGGATTCCGTGGAATTGCGTACCGTGGCCTCGCTTTGAGCCTGATCGTTAGCTGGGTCGAGCCGATGCCGCCACTTGTACAGCAGGCCGCGATTCAAACGGAGTTCTCGAGCCAGTCGCAAGACATTGTCACAACTGTTCATCCGCTCCACAGCTCGAATACGGAATTTCTGAGGATATCGCCCATGCCATTTCCTTTCCACGTTGCAACTCCTTTCAAACCTCTCACAATTGACTTCATACGCTAATAGCGTATACTTATGGGGTGTACGCTAGTGGCGTACTGAGAACAGGATGGAATTCCTTGAGGCTCCGGCATTTACTCGCTACCTCTCCGACTATTTGACTGACGACGAGTACCGGGAACGGCAAAATCGGCTTGCCGCCGCGCCGGAGCTTGGCGACGTTATGCCGGGAACGGGAGGATTTCGGAAGCTTCGCTGGGGAGACCCAAGACGCGGCAAAGGACGAAGAGGCGGCCTCCGCGTGATCTACTACTACTTCCCGGGTGAACAACAGATCTGGCTGATGACGCTATACGACAAGGACGAAGCTTCGGACCTTACGCCCAAAGAAAAGCAGGCCTTGAAGGGCACGATTGAAACTGAACTTCAGGCTCGTCAGTCCGCGAGGCTTGCAAAACAAAGAAAATCGAAGAGGTAAATGCAAATGAGCAAGAGAAAGATTTTCGACGAATTGATGGAAGGCGTCGCAGCTATGAAGAGTCATCGCAGGGGCAAAATCACGCTCCGCACCTATAGGGTCGAAGCGGCACCGCTCCCGAAGGTGGACTCGAAGTTGATTCGGGACACGCGAAAGAGGTTGCGCTGTTCACGAGCTGTTTTTGCCCGCAAGCTTCGGATCAACGAACGAACCTTGGAGAAATGGGAACAGGGTCGCGCTAAGCCTAATCCTCAAGCCGCAGCGCTCGTCCTTTTGGTTCGCAAGTACCCCGACACCCTCGAACGATTGGAACGAGTGGCCGTAGGTTAGAAACCATTTACTCCGAGACACATTCGAGCCAATTGAGGGGGAGAGCACATGCTTAAAAGGCAGCGGCACTCATTGTTTCCAAGAACAGTTCTCATGTGTGAAGCACGCGAGCTAGAAACATGTGGTGAGCTACAGAAACCAGTCGCCGGAAAGGTTGGCCGAGAGTGTGAAGGCTGCGGTTTGCTAAACCCACCTGCCCGATTCGCACAAACCGATTTTCACGTGTTTTGTTTGCATTAGGCACTGCTCAGTTGCAGTCACATAGCCTCATTTGCGGCCTATAGTTCAGCAAAAGTTCAGCAGATTTTTCCTCCCTAGCGCTGCGGAATTCGAGCTTCAGGACTCTGCCGACGCTTTTGTGGGCCCGTTGCCTGACAGTGCATCCCACGCGAGTCGCACTGCCATGCGCGACGGAACAGCTTTTGCAGAGCCGTCCATTCCTTCTCGGAGAAAGTAAACGTGATTCCATTGCCGCGAGCGCGAAACGAAAATTCTGTTTCTCCGTCCCGGTCGACGCGCGGCCAAAAAAGTATCCGCTGTTTCGCGTAAGCGATGAATTTGGCCGGCCATGCAAGCGACAACTTTGGCCAAATACCGGGGCGTTTGCGCAGCGTTATCAACGGGCACTGTTCTCTTGCGCACGTCGGTATCGTACAGGTGGAGCGGGAAAATGCCGGTCGCCGCCGCCCGTCGTGCATGCGCTCGCGAGAAATGGCAATTTCACACTCGGAGAAACGCGCGGGGGTGAGGAATGAACGCTCAACGGGAAAATTTTGGCCGCCACCGCCGTCGGGTGTTGCGGCAGGGGCGTAGCTGATTGTACGTCATGCTTTAGTACCCCCGTACCGGCTTGGTCCGGGCTCTCTTAGGGAGAGCGGCATGCGGCTAGCGTTCGTGGTGCGATTGGCGACGGTCAAGTGCTCCTGAACATGCCAAGGGGGGCCTCGGAAACCGAGGCCCTCTGAAAAAGTGACTGTTTCCGGTTCAGGTTCGCCGCGGTCGAGCTTGCGCACCACATCGGCGCGAATGCACCAAAACGTCTGCTTGTTGGTCTTCGCTTTCTTGCCTTTGCCGTTTCCGCGTTCGTAAGTGGTGCTGACGAGGCTGCCCTCGACGAGCACGTGCGAACCTTCCTTGATGGTCGTGGCGACATATTCGGCGAGCCGCGGACGGAACAGACGAAGGCCTCAAAAGCGCGCCAAATTTTGAGATTGACAGGGACACTTGTCGCGTCTGCGGCAAACCTAATACCTATCTAAATTTCGATACGCTGCGGAGGTCGTTCGCGAAGCAGGTAATTGTTCTAGTGGACGCCCGCAGAAATAATCCATAGTTGTCGATATCGGCAGGTGGGGAGGTGCCCTCCACTTTTGCTTTGGCGATTGCTCTGTTGATCTTCCAGGTCTTCGTCACAGATTACTTAGCCTTTTTGCCTCAGTCTTTGCTCCCGCTATCGTCATTCTTTCATTCCGGGGGAGAGAACGGCAACAATTCGTGGTCTTGCAGAGTTGGGCAAGATTGAGCAACACTGTTCACGATTCCACAGGATGAGAACAATGAGAACTCGGAAATGGATGTATCGTCTGCCGATCATCGCTGTCTTGCTGCTGGGGTTGTTCGCGTACAGCGCTGCAGCTCAGATGAAAGCGAAGGATGTTCTTGTCTGGCGGATGGGAGAGTTTGATCAGACCTCGCGCGAGTTCGGCCACAATTTCGATCTGGAAAGAGAAACACTGAAGCCGATATTCACTGTTGGCCAGAGTAAGAACGCCGATTGGCCGGCGTGGCAAACCACATGGGTGAATGGCGCGGCCGGCAAACGCCCGACGCCATACACGATTCTTTTTTCGTTGCCGAAACCGCCATCGGGAGTCTACCGGCTCACCATTTCCGTCTTCCTTGTAAATCCGAGCGTGCCGGACCTGATGATTGAGGTGAACGGACACAAGGGGCGCTTTTATTTCGACCGCAAGATCAGCTACTACCCAGGCGATGATCGTATCGACTCGCCAATTTATGGGGGAGATACGCTGGCAATCGACTTGCCCGCGAAGTTTTTTAAGGCCAAGGAAAACAAACTGGTTCTGACGGCCGTCGAAGATGCGGATAACCCAGACACCCGCGCGTCGTTGATTTATGATGCATTGAAACTGACACAATGTCCCAGCAGAAGAGTCCAGCCGTCGGCTGCGGTGAAGCCTAGCGTGTTTTTCAGGCAAAAAGAAAATCAGACGTACGAGGTAACTCGGGTGACCGTTACCGTTGCTGACAAGCTCCGGCCCGGCTCTGTAGACCTCTCGATGGGAGGAAAGCACTTTCGCGCGGCGCTGGCGGGCGCAAACGACTTTGGACAGGAGCGAATTGATTTCGACGTGCCGGAATTCTCGGGACAGGTCATGGCGAACGTGGCGATTCACTCCAGCGGCAAGACGTATCGATCAAGCGCGAAGGTCAGCCCGGAGCGGAAATGGTTGGTCTATTTCGTACCCCACGCCCACCTCGACATTGGCTACACCGACTACCAGGCGAAGGTTGTGGAATTGCAGAACCGCAACATTGACAAGCTGCTGGATTTCTTGCCGACACATCCCGAGATGCGATTCAGTCTGGACGGTTCGTGGGTGGCGCAAAACTATTTTGCGACGCGCAATGAGGCGGCGCGGAGACGACTACTAAAGTACATTCACGAAGGCGAGATCAGCGTCCCGGCGCAGTACTCGAACTTGCTGACCGGTTATGCAAGCCTGGAGGAACTGATTCGTTCGCTGTCATACGCGCACACGCTGCACCGGACGGAAGGTGTTCCTTTTGACTACGCGAATATCACGGATGTCCCGAGCGTGACTTGGTCGTATCCCTCCGTACTGAATGCCGCGGGCATTCGGTATTTCGCGGAGGCTACGAATAGTGACCGCGGCCCAATCGTGTTGTACGGGAAATGGAATGAAAAGTCACCATTCTGGCGGGAAGGGCCGGACGGATCGAAAATCCTGATGGCCAATACTCGGCAGTATTCGCAGCTTTGGTTCGTATGCGAGCTGCCGCCGGATGTAGGCAATTGCCGCCAGGGGCTTCCGGCCTACTTGCAACAATTTTCCGCGCCAGAGTACAAGCCGGATGCCGTGCTAATGTTCGGCAGTCAACTGGAGAATACGGACGCTCGGTTGAGCGAACCGGAATTTATTGCCAACTGGAATGCCACGTACGCTTATCCGAAATTCATTCTCAGCTCGTTTCCAGACTATTTTCGTTATGTCGAGCGGAAATACGGCTCGCAACTAGCGATCGCTTCCGGCGACGGTGGCCCGTACTGGGAGGACGGGACAGGATCGGATGCAAAGAACACAGCGATCGACCGCAACAACCAGACCCGGGCGGTTTCCGCCGAAGAACTGTCGACGATTTCGCGCTACCTAAATCCGACCCTGGCTGTCCCGCGGCAACTCCTAGACCGCATTTGGATAAATCTCATGCTCTACGCGGAACACACTTGGGATTCGTGGGATTCTGTGTACCGCCCGGATAGCCAGGAGTCCGTCGGGCAGTTGGCAACAAAGGATGAGTACGTCGCGGAGAGCCAGCAAGCCGTCCGTGCACTGGCACAGCAGTCGCTCAGCCAGATCGCGGATCAGATTCACATGCCGGCCGGGTCGCTCATGGTCTTCAATTCGCTGAGCTGGCAGCGCAGTGGGCTTGTGGAACTGGATCTGAACCACGACACCATCGTTACGGAATATCCCGGAAAGACGCCGGTGCCGTTTGAAGTTCTGAGCGAGGGGCCCGGTTACAGGCACGTGCGGTTTCTAGCGACCGACGTCCCGGCAATGGGTTTCAAATGTTATTCCCTTCAGGAACACAAGGAGGAGAGCGAAGACATTGCGCCTGCAAAGGAACGGCAGGCAGTGATGACCGATACCATTGAAAATTCCTTTTACCGCCTTCAAGTGGATGCCGCGACAGGCGCGCTGAAGAGCATCTTCGACAAACAGCTCAACCGTGAGTTGGTGGATGCCGCAAGCCATTACCGCTTCAATCAGTACGTGTACGTCGAAGGCGGAGGAAAGACACCAACGCAGATCGTTTACATGCGCAAGTCACTGCCATTTGCGGAATTGAAAGTTTCACCATCCCGCGACGGACGACTTGTCGGGGCCAGGAAAACTCCGTTTCGGCAAATCCTTGAGGTCGAATCGAAGGGAGTGCACACGCCATCGGTGCGGAGCGAGATTCTTCTTTGTGATGCCGAGAAAAAAATCGAGTTCGTGAATCATATTACGAAGGAGTTCATTCGCGACAAGGAAGCGGTCTATTTTGCGTTTCCGGTGGCCTTGGCCAAGCCATCTTTTAGCTACGAAATTCAGAACGGCTGGGTGGACCCGAGCAAGGACATGCTGAAGGGTGCGGGCCTCGAGTGGTTCAGCGTCGGCCACTGGGTGAAGGCTTCGGCCGGCGATGCGGAGGTGGCGATTGTTCCTGTGGATGCGCCGCTCGTTACACTGGGCGACATCAACCGCGGTGTCTGGCCGGAGGCGTTCTCTGCTAAGAGTCCGACTATCTTTTCCTACGTGATGAACAACTACTGGCACACGAACTATCGTGCCGAGCAAGGCGGCGAAGCCACGTTTCGCTACGTGATGACCAGCGGCGCGACACTGGCGCCCGAAAGTCTGGCGCGATTCGGCCGAGCGGCGATGACACCGCTGGAAACGGATCAGGTGATTGATCAGGATAAGGTCGGAAATCCAGACCGGCCCCTGGCGCCTGTGCCACTAAGCTTCCTGCAACTGGATGCACCGAATGTGGTCGTCGAGGCCTGGAAAGCGGCCGACGATGGTAACGGGACAGTGCTGCGTCTGCTCGAAACCGGTGGAAAAGAAAGCACGACAATGCTCCGATTCCCCATGCTGCACCTTCAAGGAGCGTGGCTGTGCAATGCCATGGAAGAGGATTCAAAGGAGCTTGCGGTCGAGAGTTCGTCGGTGGAGGTTGCGCTGCGGCCACACCAGATCGTAACGGTGCGTGTGCTTGGGCAATTTCAGCGGCCAGGACCATGAAGGCCGGGTGAGGCGACAATCACATGTGGGCGGGAGAGTAGGCCCGCGGAATGTCACCGCGAGCCTCTCGCAGAACCGGTGTGGGTCATCAAAATGCCATCACGGATGAAAATCAAGCGGTTGGAGCGCTACCATTCTACGGAAGAAGGGGAACATACTGAGCTTGATAGTCCTCTGAAGGAGCAGCTCAGTGATCCCAAGGCGCGTCAGGACTGGGCGCAGTCCCAGCGCTTTGCCGCGGTGATTCTGCGCGCAGCCAGCCGCAACCTGGCCGTGCCGGTCAAAGCTTGGCTGATAGAACTGACGGGGAAGCTGGGCTGCGCTGCCGATGTCGAGGCCGATTTACCGGGATATCTGTTTCGAATAGGCGACGCCACTGCAGGAAAGTACCTTAGCTCGGAGCTGTTGGACAGGAAGGACGATTGTGGCGGGCAAGTGCTTCGGTCATTACATGCGGTGCGCTATTCAGATGAACTTCTTCCGTTCGTCAGCCAGGCGCTGAAGTCGCCAAATCCAATCACCGTCACACATCCCGCCCTGTTTCTGGGCGAGCACGGCTCGCCTTCTAGCCAGGACCTTCTCTGGCAAGGCCTCGAATCTTTGTGGACTGCCTGGCACGATCGTGCCTCGGAGTTGCAAATCGCCACAATGAACTTCAGCGCGGGCGCAAATCCCGCTCAGCAGGCAAACCAATTGGAGCAGGCGCTTGCCTCCCCACCTGCACATGCGAAAAATTGGAAACTGAGCCCTGCGGAGATCGATCGGCTACGTTCCGGCTGCCTTACGGATGCCTGCCGCGAAGTCGCCGACGGCCACAGAGTCCTTAACCTCTAAGCCGCTGCCGCTTGGACGCCCAGGTCGGCTAACTTGCGATAGCTCATCAGCCAACTATCTTGGTTTGCGATGATGGCAAAGTCGGGCGACCGGACATGTTCGTACTGGGACCCACTCTTCAGTCACGTACTCGTCGGCTCCAAGCACGTGCACACCTTATAGCTTATTCTCTTCCTTAGCTTCTCCCATTCGTTGGGGGCCTTGGCGCGAGTTTTCCTCATGGCAGATTCTTCTATTTTGGACGGAAACCGCCTGCCGCATCGGGGGCAGTTTTGTGGATTAAGAACACCAGCCAGAGTTGTTTTGCGGGGTGGACCGCCCGACCGACTCGAACCGGCTTGCGGTTCTAACTCGTCAGCCTCTTCGAAAAATTCGTATGACATCGCTGGCTTGATTTTACCCTGGTTTATCCTGCATCGCGCTTTGGGGCTAAGTCCCGGTCGGCCAAAGCGGACAAATCAAGTTCTAGAACTTCAAATGGACGATTGATGCCATAACGACGCCGGCCTCGCAACGGCCCGAGTAAACTGTTCGGTGTTCACCCTACAGTGCTCGGACTGAAGGAGGCCGAGATGAGAATTATAGGATTTGCACGCTCGCCAGCAAGCAGTGGCAATGCTGGACAGCGAAACGGGGGAAGTAGTGAGCATGACTCTGAAGCACGAAGGCAACAACGTGCGGGAGTTTTATTCCTCGCTTCCACGCCCGGTGCGAGTGGGCATCGAAGCCACGGGATCGATGCAGTGGTTTGTGAACCTCATGGAAGAGCTGGGAATCGAATGCCTGGTCGGCCATCCGGCAGAAATTCGGGCAGCCGAGCCCAGGAAGCAGAAACATGATCGGCGAGATGCGGACTTGATTCTGAAAGTGCTGGTAGAAAACCGCTTTCCCGCGATCTGGCTACCTTCGAAGGAGCTACAAGATCTGCAGCCGTACCGCCATCGATGCTCAAGCACAATATCCTGGACCGCGGATCGTATGGTTATTTCTTCTTCGACTCGCGACCTTCCTCTCAGGTAGCGATAGAATCCAGCACGGCTAACGTCCGCTATACGGCATATCCGCTCGACACTCAGGTGACCTTGCAATGGCATCTCTCTTCGTATTTCTTCGTAGATGCCTCGTCGCCAAGACTGTTCCTCCGGGGACGTCGAGCTCCTACTCTTTGCAAGGCACGTCTGAAAAAATCCACCTCCAGAATTTTATTCGCCAATAGACGTTTCAGCTTGAGGATTTGCTTGCGTAGGATCAGCTCGCGGGATCGCTGAGGTGGAGGATCGGTCTCGTCGAATCGATCACGCCAAACGTAAAGCAGTCTTCGACCAACGCCGAGCTCCCGCGCGAGCGCGACGATGTTGTCACACGCATTCATTCGTTCAACGGCCTGACGACGAAATTCGTTACCGTACCGCTGCCTCTTTTTTCGTTCCACTTTGCGGCTCCTTTCCCGCAAAGTGTGCTATATCAAACTGTTTCACTCTAGGGGTTCACTCCACGTGATGAAAATGCGAGGGAATGGATTTTGGAATCGGGAGAAATGCTTTAGAATGAGTGTAGTTCCTGCTGTGGGCGTGTAGCTCAGCTGGGAGAGCACCTGCTTTGCAAGCAGGGGGTCAGGGGTTCGAATCCCCTCACGTCCACCAACCATCTGCCTGCAATTTCAATCACTTACTAATTGGGCCGTTGCGTGACTTCCTCAATTTGGGTCCATTTGGGTCCAACTAAAAGCTTCTCCACTCCCTCAACCGCTCGGCGTTGCTCCGCTGGAATCGCGTGCAGATAAATCTGTCGCGTGACCTCCGGCGAAGAGTGACCTAGCAGCGCTTGCACTGTGCCTAACGGCGCTCCCGCAGCGTCCAGCAACGTCGCGTGACAATGTCGCAGAGCGTGCCAAGACATTCTTGGCAAACCTAGCTTTTTGCACGTGGGCTGCAAGTGACGATGCAAGAGATTTCTTCGGCACAAGGGCTCACCCGAACGAGTCGAGAAAACCAAATCGTTAGGATCATGAGCTCTTTTGTGAAGAACGGTGAGGACCGAAAGAGCTTTTGGACCAAGTGGGATAGTGCGGACACTTCGCTTCGTTTTTGGAGCGTCGAAGTGCCCTTCATAAACGGTCGCCGTTACACGCAGCGTTTGAGCGCCTAAATCTACACTCTTCCATCGAAGCGCTAGAAGCTCACCGATCCGAAGCCCTGTCAAGACCAACAACATGGCCACGGACCGAGCGGGCTCTGGAAGAGCAATCATTAGCCGCCACACTTGTGCCGGTGCAAGGATGGGCCGTTCCTGCTTGTATTCCCGTCTTGGGAGTCGCGTCTTTCGCACTGGGTTGTCGGCCAGGTAGTTCCACTCCTCCGCCGAGCCCAGCACTTTGCTTAACGCGCACCTGAAATGATGAACAGACTCCCACGAATAATCCTCGCGAAGCTTTGTCAGAAGGAAATTCTGAATTGCCTCGCGAGAGATGTCCGGGAGTCGGAATTCACCAAAGGCTGGAATCAGATGGGCTTTAAGTATGTACTTGTAATGCTTTTGTGTTGCGTACTTGAGGGTCGGAAGCACAACGGGTTCCCAGTCCTTTTGCACAAAATCCTTCAGGGTGCGCATGGGTTGTGGCCGTTGGCTTCCGCTGTTCAATAGACGAAGCCGCTCTGAGAGAGCGTGCATCGCGAGACGCCGCGTAGCAAGTTCTGCGACCGTACCAATCACAATGGACCGGCGCACCCTCCCCATTGTTCCGTCTGCGTCGATGACATCCTCCCACCAGCGGGCAACCCAAACTTTTTCTCGTTTGCCGCGCTTGAAGAGCGAACCTCGTTGATACCGCCTGCGAACCATCGTTCCTCCTTCGATGGTTCGCTTGGCCTGTTCTGTGTCGGCCCTGATTGTACTCGAAATGTTTCGCACAAACGCGCTAGGAAGTTCCGGCCCCCTGAAACAGTTCAGCTTTGGCGAGAGGGCCCTCACAGGGACCTCGCTCGCGGATTCTGCGACTCCAACCAGGCCGTGATGTCCTCTTTGCGGAAGCGCCAGTATTTCCCGAGTCGGTAGCCAGGCAATCGCTCTAAAGATCGTTTGCGCGTGCGTCCATACACCCACGAAACAGGCACGTGCAGCAGGACAGCGACTTCTTCCACCGTAAGCAGTCGGCCCCTTCCTGTGTCTGTTCCCCCTGTGGCTTCGGTCTGAAGGCCGTTATGTGGTAGCTCTGACCCTCCTGCGTCGTAGGGCGTTGGTGGCGGTGCCAGTTCTATCGCATTCGCGCTTTCTGACTTCCTGACTGATTCAACCGGCAGCGAGCGGACTTCGCAGTGCTTCGTATTCCTTTCGGACTTGATCGAGCAAGGTCTCAGACGTGCTCACCTCACATGGGATTGCACTAATTCCACAAATGGGCGCATCACGATTTCGAATAGACCTCGTTGCGCAACACCCGAGGAAGCCTGGACGATTCGTGTTGGCTATCGAGTGCGACGGCGCTTCGTATCACTCCAGCCCCACCGCGCGGGACCGAGACCGGCTGCGCCAGGCACAGCTTGAGAATCTTGGATGGCGATTTCATCGGATATGGTCAACCGATTGGTTCATGCGCAAGGACGAAGAAGTTCGGCGTGCCGTGGAAACTTTTCATAAAGCAGTGGAGTACGCAGACCACAAGGATTTGAACGGCGCAGGCGCCGACGGGCCTCCTGCAGCAACAAGCTCTGCGAGAAAGGAAGCTATTGGAAACTCAAGTCAAGTTCCTCAGTCTACCGGCCACCGGAAACCGCGACCGTATATTCCTCGCAAGGCTACCATCGATGACTATAGCTCTAATGAACTCGTTGAGCTGGTGCGCTGGGTCATTTCGGATGGCCAACTCCGCACCGACGAGCAAATAATGGAGGAAATTCTGCCGGAACTGGGCTTCTCCCGCAGAGGCGTACGCATCGAGACTGCAATTCGAGATGCTATTCGTCGTTCCCTCCCTTAACGGAGAAGCGGGACGGTGGACGCGGTCGGCACTCAGCCGAGCAATCGTTGTTATTTCAGCTTCCAAACCAGAACCCGCCTTCAACGTATTCTCACGCGATAGCCGAGAGACTCATGCTATCCCCAAAATCCAGCCTTCGATCTCAGCAATCCTTCTTTCGCGGGCCTCCAAGCTCGGATTCAAGAACCGCTCCAGACTGCCGTCAAGATCGCTTTGACGCAGCCATCCCGCAGCAGCATAGGCGTCTTGCTGGTCAGAATTGCGGCCATCACGAGGGAAGCTGTGGCTCCACAATGCCGGATATACCTCCGCCACTACAGATTTGCCTGACGGAACCTTCCAGCCGTCGAACGGCCAGAAATGCACGCGATCTCCGGTTTGAATGCGGAGATAATGCAACCATGGAATTCCAGCATGCGTGGATTTGGCCACTGATCCGGGCACATCAAAATGGAACACAGACTTGGCACCCGCTCGCACTTCCGTGATGCGTCGCCAGCGAGAATTACCGGCACGAGCTGCCGCATTTCCGCAAATTCCTTCGCGTACGAAATCGACATAGGTGTTTTCTTGGTCTGTCGGCCAATACTCTTGAAAATCGTTTAAGAAAACCGGCCAGTCGTGGGGCAGGCCGTATTTCTCGAAGTACTGAAGGGGAAACGAAAAACCGTGGTCGATGCCCACTAATGTGAGAGGCGTCTCTGAGAGCCTATCGACCAGCCACTCGGCAATCGCCTTGCGTGTCCAGTACCTGCGGAGGCTGGGAGGGGGCGCGACTTCACTTGGGTCGCTTGAATGGTCTGCAGCATAGACGCGCAAGTTCTTGAGGCTGGACATTCATGTCTCTGCCCCGGAATGGTCAATCCCGATATATCGATTGAAGGCTCTACTCATTTCGCCGACAGCGATCGATCATAACTAGGTCCTGTCACAGCGGTTGTCATAGCTTGTCACAGTAAAGGGGCAAATTGGGTTGGTTACCGCCATCGAGAAAAGTTCGTTTCGTTAGGATTCGCGTAACGAAACTATATTGCCTCTTCCTTTCGTTATGGGGTGTAGCAATCAAGTCGACGTCGTCGGGTGAGGGATGGTTTCCATAGCTATCGCTCATAAATATGGCATAATATGAGTGATAGAAAGGCTGTCTATCGCTCATGACTTGGAACTGGCAACAACCCGATTGGCCGACCTTTCAGTGGGACCGAGCACGCTTGGAGGCTGCGGAGAAGCAGTTCCTCGTCGGCGGAGGCATGTTCGTTGGCACTGTGCGCCATCTCGGAAATGAGGAGCGCGATCAGCTGACAATCGAGGCGATGGGCACGGAGGCGGTCACGACTTCGGAAATCGAAGGTGAAACTCTTGATCGAGCTAGCGTGCAGTCCTCCATCCGCAAGCAACTGGGACTGGCTGCGGACGAGCGACGGGTTCGGCCGGCGGAGCGAGGAATTGCCGAAATGATGGTTGATCTGTATCGGTCGTTTGCGGAACCACTTTCGGAGGAAATGCTATTCCGCTGGCATCGGATGGTGATGAGCGGCAGGCGTGACTTAAAAGATGTAGGGCGGTATCGAACCGGTGCCGAACCCATGCAAGTGGTCTCCCAGGCGATGCATGAACCCAAAGTGCATTTCGAGGCGCCGCCGTCGTCGCGCGTGCCATCCGAAATGGCGCGATTCATCACTTGGTTCGGTCGAACGGAGCCTGGCCAAAAAGAAGCACTGCCGGCTTTAACTAGGGCAGGAATTGCCCACCTGTATTTTGAATGCATCCATCCTTTCGAGGATGGCAATGGACGTATCGGACGGGCCATCTCTGAGAAAGCTCTAGCGCAGAGCCTCGGTCAGCCGACGCTCACGGCATTGGCGGCCACGATTTTTGCTCGCCGCAAGAATTACTATGAGGTGCTCGAAGCGTCGAACAAGCAAAACGAGATCACCAACTGGCTGACGTGGTTTGCAGGTGTCGCCATCGAGGCGCGGCGTCGGACAATTGCAATGGTGGAATTCCTGATCGACAAAACAAAGCTGTTAGATCGGCTGAAGGGGCAGCTCAATGAGCGACAGGAAAAAGCACTCCTGCGTATGTTCCGGGAAGGTCCCGAAGGATTCCGAGGCGGGCTTACGGCTGGAAAATACAGCACCATCACCGGGGCGTCACCAGCGACGACCACGCGGGACCTGGCGGATCTGGTTGCGAAGGGCGCGTTGGTTCGCGAGGGGGAACGGCGTCACGCCCGCTATCGTCTCAGTGTCCCCTTGCGGCCAGTTCCACTCGTGACGCTCAACGAGCGAGGCGAGTTGGCGGAAGAGTAGAGACGCAGCCACATCAAGCGCAAAGTCGATCCACTGCGCGCGGCTAACAGATGCAGGCTCAACTAAGGAGTCAGACCAACGCAACGCACCGCTTGGGCGTAGCGCGGGTCGGTGTGCAGAGCGTCGAGCGTTGGGTCAGCCTTGATGAGGATGACGGAGCCGGTGCGCTCTTGGCAGGCTTTCTCGAGGCTCGCGAACATCTGGTCCCTCTTTCCCAAGCCTGCATAAACCAGTGGAATCGATTGAGTCACATCGGGGCGCCGCCGCGAAAGCTCCAGCAGTTCGGTCAACCGCTTTTCCGCTTCTTCATACTGCCCGGATACACCGTAGACATACCCTAGAAGAGCCGTCGTTTCAGGCCGACTGCCGCCCAAGTCTGCAGCGTGACGCAGAGTGTCGATAGCCTCGGGGTATCTCTTGCTGTGAACGTAGGCGGAGGCAAGTTGCCAGTAAGCGGGAAGGAAATTAGGGTCCATCTCTAGGGTCTTTCGGTACTGCTGGATGGCGCGATCGAATTGATGCGCGTAGTAGTACATCTCCCCCACGTCGGAATTGATCACAAGAGACAGGGGATCGGATTCCCGCGCAAGTTGAATCTCCGACAAGGCCTGTTGCGTGTGCCCCTGGGACATGAGGAGGTAGGCATACCAGTGGTGAGCGGTCGCATAGCCAGCATTTAACTGGATGGCCTGCTGGAACTCCCTTTCCGCAACGGCCCACTCCCTGTCGTATTGCATCTTCACAAAAGCGAGCGACGTATGTGCCTCGGCCAGCCTGTCATTCAACTCGAGCGCTCGCAGCGCCGCTTGTCTCGCTTTTGGCATCGCTTCGCTGCGCGGCAGAACCGAGTTCGTTAAGGAGCCTAGCAGCGCATAGGTGTCCGCGAGTCCGGCGTAAGCCTGCGCGTAATTAGGATCCTCGCGGATCGCTTCATTAAAGTACTGGAGCGCCTTTTTGTATCCCTCCTCGGTTCGCCGGTTCCAGAAATAGCGTCCCTGCAAGTACAATTCATATGCGGCAGGATTGACCCTTCGGCTTCCCGTTCCGCGAGGCCCCCCCTGAACTAGCCAGCGTGATTTCAATCGACTGGGCGATGGCCGCCGCCACATCATCCTGCAATGCTAGGACCCCGCCGAGATCGCGCTCATAACTGTGGGCCCAAACGTGCGTTTGATCACGGACCCTGACTAATTGTGAGCTGATCCGAACGAGATTCTTCTCACGGACGACACTTCCCTCCACGACATAGTCAACGCCGAGTTCCTGCCCAATCTGCGCTACGGTTTCGTTAGTCTTGCGGTAATGCATCACGGAAGTGCGGGCGATCACAGCCAGTCGTTGCGGATTCATGCCGCCCAACTGCGTGATCAGTTCTTCGGTCAATCCGTCGCTGAAATATTCCTGTTGCGGATCTCCGGTGAGGTTCTCAAACGGCAACACGGCAAGCATGACCTTGCTAGTGGGCGGAGCAGGCAGAAGTCCGAGATGTCGCCCGCGGAGATATGCCCCGACACCAACGCAAACGACAAGGATCACAGCGGCCGACAACAGAACTTTCCGTGATGGCCGAAGCCGGGAAAGGTCAGACCCAGGTCTACCAGCGCCGCCGCTCCGCTGCTGATCGGCGCCGTTGATGGGTGCAATGAAGCGGTAGCCGCGCCGCGGCACTGTTTCGATATAGTGTGGACCTTCCGGCGAATCGCCCAGAATCTTCCGAAGCGTGAAGATATTTTGCGCCAACGTGGCTTCTTGGACGAACGTATCCGGCCACACGCGATGCAGAAGCTCAGCTTTCTCCATCACATGCCCGCGGTTCTCGACCAGGGCCAGCAGGGTTTCCAGAGCTTTCGGAGGCAGTGCTACGGGATGACCGTCGCGGAGAAGGACCTTCTCTACCGGGTCCAAAAAAAAGGACCCAAACGAATAACCGTGATCGGCCTGCACTCCCATGAGGCCTTCAAAACTTTTTGAGAAAAATTTGACCGTCGCCTCAAGACTCCACGCGTCAGTGTAGTTGAATAAGCAACAGGCGCCTGGGCAGTGAGCCCGAACTCCTTCAGCGCGTGCAGATTCTAGTCCACCGCCCGGGCCAAAGCAACCCACGGGAAGGGAACTGCCATGAAGAGGGCGTACAAGCGCTGGGGCGCTGGTTTCTTAACAAGGTGGATCTATGTGCTCCTGGCAGGGGCATTGCTCAGCGCGCCGCAAGGTGCGCGGGCACAGACGCCCGTTCGGCGTAATGCCGTACGTCAACGGACCGTCCCAAAGGCAGCCACATCTCCCGGCGTCGAGGAACCAAAATTCAAGGGCATTTGGGAGCCGGTCAGCTATCCCGAAGACATTCAACTCCTCGATGTCTTTTTCGCCAATCGAAACGTGGGATGGGCCATAGGCGGGAGAAATGCGCAGACCGGTGGTGTTGTGCTTTACACAGCCGATGGCGGCGAACACTGGAGTGTGAGCCTCGGGGACACGCAGTCAAATGACAAGGCCTATCGCGACATACGTTTTACTGACGCGCGCCATGGCTGGATGTGGCAAGGGAAAGAAAAACTTTTGCGCACCGTGGACGCCCAGAATTGGGAGGTGGCCGGCAACTTCCACGGCGACTTCTACGACTACACCTTCGCGTCTCCAAGTGTGGGGCTTATGTCCTCGTCCGACAAGATCTTGAGGACCGTGGATGGTGGCAAGACCTGGCAACCGGTGTTTGTGTGCAGAATCAGTTTGCAGACCAGCGGACTTACCCAGGACGTGGCCTGTACGTTTCAGAGCTTGCACTTTCCTTCGCCGCAGGTCGGTTACGCGGTGGCGTATCACGGGAACACAACGATCCTCGCCAAGACCCTGGACGGCGGGGCGACTTGGCGAGTGTCGCTCGCACTCCCGGATGAGGGAGGCAAAGAAGGCGAAGTATTTTTTCTCAATGAGAACACCGGCTTCTTGCGCGTCAGCAACGGGACTTTTTATTCCTGCGACGATGGCGGGCAGACCTGGCATCAGCTCTCGGGTGCGCACGTTGGCGGTAGGCCGGAAATGAAGTTTGCCGATCCCGAGGTGGGCTGGTCCATTGGATACCGCACCATGGCTTTTACAAAGGACGGCAGAAGCTGGACGTCCCGAGACATCGGCTTTCCCGCCAACGTGAATGCTTTTGCTGTGCCGTCCCGCGACCGCGGCTACGCCGTAGGCAACCACGGGATGATCTATCGCTATCGCGTGGTCCCCACGACGTACAGCGCCCAAGGAATGATTGATGCGCCGCTCATGCCGGGTTTCGACTCCGTGGTGCCGCAGGAGGTCGCGAGGCTTACAGATGTGGTGGCCCAGCTTCGCAGCAAGCTGCCCGCAGCCGCCCCGGGCGAACCCGGCGGGCAAACCTCCGCTCCAGCCGGGGGCCAGAGCGGCGGCTTTCAACAGGACACCACAGCACCCAGCAGTGGCGGGGCACCCATCCCCACAGCCAACTCGAATGCTGCTGGTGCGGGAGGCTTCCAGCAAGACACCGGCACTGGACCGGTGCCTGCCGGTTACGTGGACTCGTGCTGCGGGCCGCTCATCCAGCAACTGGAAACCACCGCCAATTCATTCGCCGTTCACGCGCCTCCCTTCTCGCAGCGCTTCCGCAACTTGAATCTCATTCTCGAAGGCTTGAACTTTTTGAACAGCGTCGTCAATCAGGCCAACACGCTCAAGCAATCCATCCGCGCCCTGCGGCAGGCTAAAAATGCGCAAGCCGCAGCAGCGGCGCTGAACACGGTATCCACGCAAGTCAACGAGATTTCTTCCACTGGCGGGTTCGTGCAGGACACGACTGCACTGCCGCAGCCCTAAACCCAGATTCTTGATGGGCTAAGTTTTTCGCGAGGGAGGAGAAGCAAAAAAGGACATGAGAAAGAACCAATTAAGAGCGTTCGGAGTTTGGGCGGTCGTCTCCCTTGGGTTCGCGAGTCTTTGTTTGCCGGCAGCCGCCCAGGTCAACTCGTCCACCCAGCGAAAGAAGCCGCGGATGATGACGCCGGTGCAAAGAAGCACGGCGGCCCCGCCCGGGATCGAGCTCGTTTCCAAAGGCCGGCATTGGCAACTCCACCGCCTCAGCGGAGTGTTCGAGGGGAAAACCTACTCGCGGTTCGAGGTCTATCACATCGCCGGCACTCGGGGTCTCGAAGAGTCCCCGCTCCCTAAGGTTGTTAAGGATTCGCTACTCGCCGACGCTAGGAGCTCTGATCCGCGAGACACGCTGTATATGGTTAGCAGGGCGAACGCAGAGAAATGGGCAAGTGGCGAACTGCAGAGAGAATACGAAAGGCAGCAGAAACCAGGGGACACGCCCGATAAACGCCTCCCCATCAAGCAAGTCTTGCCCGGGGCGCCGCGATTGATGGCCACCAGTGCCAGTGATTGTTTCGGTTGGCACACGGTAAGCAAGCAGGCCTCGGTCAGCTTCGCCACCACCGGCCAGTTGTTCTCGTTGACCATGGAGAATGAGCCGGGGGAGAACGGTTTCGTGACCGGAAAATTCAAAGTGGCGTTCCCCGTCCAGGGGAGCGCGGCCCTCGGCCTGGACTTCAGGGTGCATCAAGAATTTTGCGCACCGATTGCTTTGAAGTTCAAGAAAGTCTCGGGTTCGGGAACACTGACCCTGGGAACGAACATCGACATCGATGCGCAGGTCAATCTCACGCATGACTTTGAATGGGAGCTGGGAAAAATAAAGTTGGCTGAGCCTCATTTCGATGCCGCCGGCATTCCCGTCTACGTCGAACTGGACGCCTTCGCGGATGCGGTGATTCACCTCGAAGCCGACAACTTGGTTACAGTCAAGTACGCGGTCAGCGGCAGCAGAACGGGGAGTCTTCAGGTGAACTGTACCATGGGCGGTTGCAGCAACTCGAGCTCATTCAGCCAGACCCCCTTGAGCATTACGCGCGAGCTCGATTTCGCCGCGCAAGGCTTGAGAGGGGTGATCAAGCCCTATCTCTTCGGCGGGCTCATGGTCACCGTCGGGTTGTCCGGGGACATATTGAGCGAGGTGCCGCCCCTCGCCGTAGCAAAGCTCGGGCCGGCGCCATATGTCAAAGCTGATCTGTGGGCTTATTACGGACCGTGCTCCAAGAAAGGCCCTGACCTCTCGGCCGTCACCGGCGACCTTGATTTCGGTTTGGACATTCGCGCCAAAGCTTGGTCGCCCGCTTTGGCGGATTTAGACCCCAGCGGAATCTTCCCCGAGGACTGGGTCGGCGCCGACTGGATCTTGTACAATTGGGAAAAGCACCTAGGCTTCCTTGTGCTCGGCGAGTCCTCGGCCCTCAGCCCGCTGATCGCGGGGAACACGTCGCCGGTTGCCGACTACCCGAGCACCTACACCCTGCAGATGCGCCCCTGCTATCCTTACAACGATCCAATTGCCTACCAGGTGGATTGGGGTGACGGCAGTTCGCCGTCGGTGTCGGATACGGCGCCGCCTCATTCCGGTAATTCGATTAGCCACACCTATCACGGCAAAGCGACCTACAGCCTTTTGGGCACACCGCTGAAGGACCAACACGGTCGGAAGTTCCCTGCCCGAAATACCACCGTCAGCCTGAACACACACTACCAGGTACCAGGTGATGCCCTGCCTTCGGCCAGCCCCAGCTCAAGCTCGGGCCCCGGCATTGGCACGCCTGCGGATCGGAGCACGCCGAAATCGTCGCCGGCAAAGAGTACAGCCGGGCCCTGCTGCCCCATTCAGGCCATAGATCCACACACCGGCTTCGTCGCAGCGCAGGATAAGGCCAGCGGCCGAACGTTTCAGTTCAACGTTAACGATGCTGCGTTGCTGAAGTCGCTGAAAGTGGGACAGGGTGTCTATGCCAACTTCCAGACGCACCAGGTTTCAGTCGATGGAGTGCAGCCCTGCTGCAACATCACTAGCATGGGCAAGGCCGGAGGCGTGGGGAACATTGCGACGGGGCAAGACCTCGGCAGCGCGGTCAAGCCGGGCCTACCGTGCTGCGAGGTCACCAGCGTCGACGCCGCAAGGGGCGTGGTTACCGCCAAGGTCAGCAGCAGCGGCCAATCCTTTCAGTTCGCGGTGAAGGACGCGTCGATGCTGAAATCGCTCAGGGTCGGCCAAGGCGTCTATTCCAACTTCAAGACGCATCAAGTCTCAGTCGATGGCGCAATTCCCTGCTGCGACATCCTCAGCGCTGGCGCAGAAAAGCCCATCGGAAAGGCGGGCGGCAGCAACGCACGGGGACCGAACGCAGGGGCCAACGCTGCTCCGCCCGCCAACAGCACTCCCATGCCTGGCAGCAGGATTGCGCAAGGAGCAAAGTCGGCCCCTCCTGGGAGCAGCCAAGGACGAGGCGTCCAGGCGCTCTTCACTCGGACAATCGATCCCTGCAGCGTCTTGGACCTTCCCACCCTTAAGGACGGGGCAGCGCCAGCCCTTGGCAAGGCATTCCCGTTCACTGTCCAGGAGGGCGGCGATGAGTTGACGCTGTATGATCCCAGTTTGCATAACGCTACCTGCGTTCCGGCTCCCTTCCATATTTGGATCGAGGCGAAAGCGCACTTCAAGAAAACCAGGGGATTCCCTCAATTCGAAAGTACTGGGCATATTCTTTTCGATAGCCTTGTGGTTGGCCAGATCGTGTCCACTGCGCCGGCTAACGATCCGGTCACGGCTGCCAATTTTCAAAGTGCAGCCCTATGCTTTACGGACGTACATGTCGACGATTTCAATCTGAGAAAAATTCCGAATTGGTATGACGACGTTTATATGAGGAGGGTTCTAAACGACCACCTAACCGGAAAAGAAAGATGCTCCGATGTTTCCGCCCTAGTCAGTTTGTACCTACAAGGCGGAAAGACCATACCCTCTGCTGCCCAAGCAACTAGCCCCGGAGGGGCGCCAGTCGATTAGGTCCATCACGATAAAGCTTTCGGCAGCGTGCCGCGCAGCGTACAAGACTTGGGTCCAATGAGGGTCCGGATGCCGGAAAAAAGGTGCAAAAGTCGATGATCAAAATTGACTGTTAGGCAGGCAGTCATCAAATTTGGGTCCATCTTGGGACCAGTAACAAAAAAGGGCTGCCAAATTAGGTCGAAAACCGGGTACTAGGACACAGAACAAAGCCAAGCGAACCAATAAGATAGAGTTTGTTTTCTCGCTTTGCAAGCAGGGGGTCGCCGGTTCGATCCCGGTCACGTCCACCATTTCCCAAAGGTGCAAAGCATTTACGAGATTCATCTCTGCTCCAATCTCTCAATTGTGGTCCACTGTGCACGAACTGTGCAAAATAGCGGCCGATTCGAGCCATTGTGCACAATCATCGGGAGTATGTGTGGCAAGCAAATTAGGTTGTGTATGTATTTAGCAACCAGAATAGGTTGCTCTAGCTTTAGGCACCCTTATTAGGTTCGCCCGCCGCCGCACAGCCCGCAGAAATGGTCGATGTAGAAACACGGCTTGGGTGCGAGAGGCGTTGAACCTACACCTGAGAGGGTGATGAATCCCATGTTGTGAGGGAATCTCTTTTGAAACTCGGGGGAGCCTTGCAATTCTGGTTGGATGTCAGATCGCAAAGCGAGGGCCACTGTGGCGCGGCGCGGCAAGCTAAACTGGCTGCATTCGAGTCCGAACCAAGTTGCGGACCAAGAAACTAAAGTAAGTAGATGCAAGTAGGTGGTTATGGAAAAGGTCAACGGTTCGTGGCAGGCTCGGGACGAGCACTGGGTGAGTGGTCTCAAACTTGGTCGTGACACATGCGAACACAGCGCCAAAAAGGGCAAGATAACCACGCCCTTGTTTCCCTGCAAACTCTTGTTGCTAAACGACTTGCTACCGTTTATGCTCACTCAGTACATGCGCCCCGGAAGCGTCCTTTCGTCTCCCACAGCTCTGCTTTGGCCCACTGCAAAGCGATGGCGGCTGCTCCTTTTGACTGTCCTCCTCGCGCTGACTCCGGCTACCATTCCGGCGCAGCAGTCTCACAAAGACGCAAGCACCGGACTCGAACCAATTCGCTCTTATATCTCCGCGGGATGGAACACCCTCTCCCGATCTCTTTCTGACTGCGCCACTTTCAGCGATACCAAACTGACCACCGCGCCACAGCTCTATCTTCCCGCCGACTTTCCCATGCCGGAATCCGTGAAGCAACTCGAGACTCGCTGCAGGATTCAAGTCAGAAGCTTGCCTCCGTCCGCAAGTCATCTGGGAGCGAGCGCCGCCCAATCCATCGATCCTCCCGGCTTGCTTTACCTGGAGAACCGTTACGTTGTCCCCGGCGGAAGGTTTAATGAAATGTACGGATGGGACAGCTACTTCATCGTCGTGGGACTTCTTCGCGATGGCCGGCTCGATCTTGCCCGGGACATGGTCAACAATTTTCTGTTCGAGGTCGAGCATTACGGCGCTGTCTTGAACGCCAACCGCACCTATTACCTCACGCGGTCCCAGCCGCCCTTCCTGACTTCGATGATTCTGGGCGTCTACGGTGCGCAGAAGGCCGCGGGCCACGAAGATCACAAGTGGCTCGAGAAGGCTTACCAACTGGCTGTCAAGGATCACAGCCTGTGGGTTGTCGAGCCTCACCTCGCAGGGTCCACAGAACTTTCCCGCTATTTCGATTTTGGAGATGGCCCCGCGCCCGAAAGCGTGAAGGATGAAACAGGCCACTATCGAGAAGTTGTGGCCTACATCCTGGCTCATCCGGATGTGGATCAGAGTCTAGTCGTCAGAAAAGCATCGGGGCAAACCGCCTCGTCTGTCGCCGGTTCGACCTACTCGCTTCAGGTATGCGATGTCGCCCGCACGACAGCCAAACCGGATTGCACCGTCGCCTCAGACGTGGCCTTGAGTGCGGACTTCTACAAGGGCGACCGCTCCATGCGTGAATCCGGTTATGACATTTCGTTCCGCTTTGGCCCGTATGGAGCGGGCACGCATCATTTTGCACCGGTCTGCCTCAACAGCCTGCTCTACAAGTCCGAAACGGATCTGGAAGAGATTAGTAAGATTCTGGGCCACACGGAAGATGCAGAACAGTGGCAGAAGCGCGCGGAAGAGCGCAAAGCGGCGATCCAGAAGTACCTCTGGAATAGCCGCCGCGGCCTGTTTGTGGACTATGATTTCGTGCATCAAGCGCAATCGTCCTACGATTATGTGACGACCTTTTTCCCACTGTGGGCCGGTATCGCAACCCCGGAGCAGGCGCAAGCGCTGGTGAAGCATCTCCCCACGTTTGAGCAGCCCGGCGGGCTGGTCATGAGTCCGCACGAAACAGGCGGCCAGTGGGACTTGCCTTACGCCTGGGCGCCGGATCAGCTGATTGCCGACGAAGGTTTGCGAAAATATGGATTCAACAAGGAAGCCGACCGCGTCTCGTACGAGTTTCTCTCCACGGTGGCGGAAAATTTCCGGCAGGACGGAACCATTCGGGAAAAATATAACGCCGTCACGCGCTCGTCCGAAACCCAGGTGACCGCCGGCTATCACATGAACATAGTGGGCTTTGGCTGGACAAACGGGGTGTTCCTGGAACTCTTGCACGACCTGCCTGCGGAGCTAGTACAGAAGCTTTCCAGCGAACAGGGCAGCAGCGCGGCTGCGACGCACTAAGAATACATGTTTGCGGCATGGGGAAGGCGGCCGCACTATTTCTCTAATTGCGTGAAATCCCGCGATCAGGGTTTCGCGTCTTTCTGAACCTGCAACTGTTCTGACAATTTCAGTTCGCGCTCCGCGTCTTCCGTCCTGCCTAGTTCCCGGTAAGCCTGTCCGAGTAGATGGTGAGGAATGGGATTGTTGGGATCCATTGCCAGGGCGCGCTGCAATGCTCGCACGGCGAGGGCGGTCTCTCCTTTTTTCTCCAGCACTTTTCCCATGAGGATGTACGGCCCCGTCGAAGTCGCGTCCAACCAGATGGACCGCTGCAAAAGTTTTTCAGCCTCCTCATATTTTTGCAGCCGGGTATAAGCGTCCGCTAGTTTGTAATAGACGGTGGCGTCTCCCGGATTCAGCTGCAGTTCTTTCTGAAACTCTTCGACGGCTTCCGGCAGGCGCGACTTGTAGAGATAAAGCTCGCCAAGCAGCAGATGCACCCGCGGCAGCTTGGCATCGAGCTCCGCCGCCTTCTTCGCGTATTCCTCGGCGACGGGATCGTAATCTTGCCGGAGCAGCATGCGCGCCGTGAAGAGGTAGCTGGCGGCCGAGTCCGCCGGCACGCCAAACATCTTCGCGAACGCCTTGCGCGCGCTGGCGTAATCTTTCGTCTGGATGTAGCAAATCCCGAGAATATAGGAAGCGTCCACATTCGCGCTGGGATACCAAGTCTGCGCTTTTTCCAGCGGCCCGATGGCCTCCGCAGGCCGCCCGGCAAGGTAATACGAAAGTCCCATCAACTGCGTCGCTTCGTTGTCGCTCGGGTCTTCCTCCAATGCCTTCTTGAAGCTGGCCGCGGCCTTCAGAAAATCGCTCTTCCGGTAATAAGCGATGCCGATTTCGCGCACGATTCCGCGCCGCGAGGGCTCCGCCGCGGCAATGCCCTCGAGAAGCTGCAGCGCTTCATCGTTCTTTCCTTGTTGCATCAAGCGAGTAGCTTGCTCGACGCTGGCGTACCGCGGCGCCGGCGACGCACTCGAAGTTGAACCATTCTGTTTTGGCGCGTCCTGTGGGGCCGGCGATTCCGCATGCAGCGCGGCGCAGACGGCAAGCGCGCCGGTCAGGAGGCAACTCAGACGAATTCGGAACCGTAGCATTAGAAACTTCCGGCAGTGCCTACACAACGATTAGAACATAAAAAACGGGGTGGTAAGGCGTCTTTTTGTCTTTGTTAGAAAGAGAATCTCAGTCCAAACGTCAGCAGCCGCATGGACGTGTTATTTTCGATGTTAGTAATTCGTCCGGCGTCGGACCCAGCGCAATCGATACAAAGATTGCCTTGGGTGTAGTTGAAGCCCATGACAGGGTGGTTGAAGATGTTGTTCGCGTCCATGCGGAACTCCGCCTTGTAGCGCTCGGTGATGCGGAAGTTCTTCGCGAGCGAGAGATTCGACGTAAATAGGTGCGGTCCGCGGAATGAGTCCAACCCGATGTTGCCGAGTGTGCCAGCGGTCGGACGAGAGAAACCTCCTCCAGAACCGCCGACGCCCATGGTTGGGTTCGGTGTGAACCACGTGAGGAACCCGTTAGAGTCTCTTTTGACAGCAAGAGGAAACGAGCCAGAACCTCGATTGGGGCGGCAAACACCCACGTCCTGATCCTTGTCGCACGCGCTATAGCTTGGAGTCCACGGCAAACCCCCGCTCCAGTTGGTGATACTGGTCAGTCTCCATCCGCCGATGGCATAGTCCGTCAAAGTGCTGGCGCCGCTCATGTACTTTTTGCCCTTGCCGAACGGCAGCTCGTAAAGGATGTTCGTTACCCATACGTGATTGCGGTTCACGTTCATGGGGCCATAGGCGACTGTCTGATCGATGGCGTAATAGTTGTTGTCATAGAATCTCGCGCGGGACCACGTGTAATGCGAGACGAATTGCAGTCCCTGCGAAAATCGCTTTTCGACTTTGAGCTGCAACGCATTGTAGTTGCTGCTTGCATCCATGCCAAAGTAGTTCCCCATGTCCGACGAGCAGCAAGTCAGCATATCCGCCGGCAGAACATTCGCCAGGCCACAGACTCCCTGGGAGACAGAGCAATCAGAATAGGTGAAACGGTTGAAGAAGGGACGCCGGCTGTCCGGAGCTATGAGTGGATTGCCAAAACCAACGATGCTTCTCTGATTGGCGTTATATGTGGGCCCGTCACCGGCGAACCCGTGCGTGCCTTTATTCCCGATGTAAGCCACTTCCACCGTCATCGTGGATGTCAACTGGCGCTGGACCGTTGCGTTCCACATGTCTATGGCAGCGGGGCGTTGCACCGTGGGACGAATTCGCGGATCCACGGCGTTCTGTGGTCCCCGCAATGGAATCGTGCCGTCAGCACGGACGGCTGGGAACTGCGCGGGCTGTGGCCCCGTGGCAGAATCCATCTGGTAGACCGGAACGTTGTCATTGATATTCGCAGAATTGATGTCATGCGCGCTGATCGCCTCATGAACGAGGACGGGAAGGTTCTGCGTCACGGCGTGACCAAAGTTCGACCCGAAGACTCCAATGTCGAAACTGCGGCCGTAGCCGATGCGAACGACAGTCTTTGGCCTAAGCTGGTACGCGATGCCTACTCGCGGCCCGAATGCGCCGAGATAGTTTCTTATGTTGCCGTTTAATCCGTACGGGCCGAAACCGCCTACACGGATGACGCCTTGTTCTTGGTTTGCGAAACCTCCGTTGCCCTTGGCGTTCACAGATTCAGGGAGATAGTCCTCCCACCGAATTCCGTAAGTGATCGTTAATTTGTTGGTCAACCGGAATTGATCCTGGGCATACAGGAAAAAGCGCTTCTGACTTTCTGCCGCAGTTTGGCTCACGCTGGCGAAGCGCTCGAAGTGGGAAACATCACCCAAAAGGAATGACGCTAAATCGAGCCCGCCCGTGTTGCTTCCCGCGACCGGGTCAAATAGCGACGTTTGTTTATGGCTGAAGGATAGCTCGCCCGTTCGATTGGCGTCGCTGGGAAAGCGCAGGTTGTGCGCAAAGCGAAGGTCCACTCCAAATTTCATGGCATGGTTGCCACTGATCTTTGTCCAGTTGTTCACGAACTGGTATTGATGTTCATTCTCGATCAGCGGGCAGTTGCAACGGGAAGGATCCAGACCGTCGCCAAAGTCCGTCAACTGCGTATTCTTATTGTCCCCGCTGTCCCACTTGAATGCCGGTAGGCCTCCTGTCGAGGAATCGCTCGAAATGTTCAGCCCATGCAGTCCCAAGGCTTCCGCAGCCGCAACGCTTGCGTCCGGCTTGATCGAATGCGGATTGTACTGGAACCAGCCGAACCGGAAATCGGTAAGTAGTGTGGTGCTGATGGCCTTGTCGAATCCCGCCGCCAGGCTATGGTTATGAATGATAGAGCTGCCGCTAAGTCCTCCGACTCCTCCACCTACGCCGCCGAGTCCGATGCCCAGATTGGGTTCTCCGGTAAGGCTATAGTAAGCCCGTGTGTAACGGCCAAAGATATGCAGGTTCCCAGGTGCCTGGTAGTCACCGCGCACGTCAAAAGAGTTTCCGTGAAAAGGACCCGAACCAGAGCCGAAAAAGTTGTTGGTCAAGTTACCGTTAATCGGCGCCGGGAAAAGCTTTAACATGGCCACGGCAGCCGGGGACAATCGGCCCACCGGAATCAGATTTCCCGCGAATGGAGTGCGTCCCGCACCTGTATTGGCGTTCCCTGTCGCAGGGTCATAAACTTGGCCATTCCCATTAGAGACTTTACCGAGGTAATCGCTTAAATCGCACATACCCGTCGTGGCCGTGCAGGTGCTCAACACCTTGGCGTCTGGAATGGTTATGTTATTGGTGACTCCGTTGGCCTGCCGCGTTCCCTGGTAATCCGCAAAATAGAACAATTTATTCTTGATGACTGCTCCGCCCACCGAGCCGCCAAATTGATTCCACTTCGAATGGGGCAGCGCCACACCTGGCGCCTGATTGAAAGGGTTCCTCGCTTGCGTGGCATCGGAGTTCCGGAACCAGAAAGCGCTGCCATGGATATCGTTGGTACCGGACTTGGTTGATGCCACCATCAAGCCCGCGATGGACTTACCGAATTCAGCGTCGTAGTTCATTAGCGTAATCTTCGCTTCTTCCACAGAGTCCAAGTTAGGATTGATAATAATGATGCCAAGTATCGGATCCTGATTGTCGGTCCCGTCCAGTTCGTAGCCCGTGCCGCTGAAGTGCTGGCCTTGGACGAACGTCTGCTGCGAGCCTTGCGGGTTCTCCGTGGCCGCGTGGCTCCAGCCGATTTGCTGCGTCCCGGGAGCGGAGAGCAACAGCGACTGAAAGTTTCGGTTTACGAGTGGGAGTTTCTCAACGTAATCCGAGCTAAAATCGAGCGAAACATCAGCACGGTCCGTTTTGAGCTGAGGTACCTCGCCTGTGACTTCGACAGACTGCGTGACCTCGCCAACCTGCAATTGCGGATCGACGCGCGTCGTCGTATCCACCTGTACCAGCACGCTTGGCACGTCATACGCTTTGAAGCCCGAAGCCTCGACGTGTACCTTGTAGGTGTCTGGAATGAGGTGAATTACGGAAAAGTTCCCGCTGTCATTCGTGGTTGTCGCTTCGCTCGTCCCCTTGGTGATGTCGGTCACTGTGACTTTTGCTCCCGCTACGGCGTTCCCCTGCGGGTCCGTCACTGTGCCAATAATGCTGCCGTACACGGCCTGACCTGATGCCGTGTTTGCGCCAAACCCAACTGCAAGGCAAAGAACTAGAATCCACCCCAGTGTCGCTAGCCTTCTCATTCCACCCCTCCTGACCGCTATTTCCTACTTGGAACCCATTGCCAATTCGAATCCAATCGCTTGCCCCATGAGCAGCCGATGCACTGCGTTCTTCAGCTAGTTCGGCAAACAGCGCGACGTTGCGTCAGCCACGGTTTCGTTACCCAGGCGCGTTTCAGTATAAAAATGGGAATGCGGCAGCCGAACCAACCGACCAGTTAGCAGTGAACAGCCCCCAAACTCCTCGACCTGAATCTCGCTACGCCAAACCCAACCGCTATCCCTTCAACGCTTTGACACTTCCCCACGCGGAGGGCGCTGACACCAAACTGGAGTCAGCGTGTATTTGTGATGGCTTGTATCAGGTTTTTGCGTTACTTGGATAGTCTCCAAGGGTCTGATACGGTTACGCGGTTTAAGCTGTGTCTTCACACAGAGATGCGCAGGTGTTACTTTGGTGTTACAATCCCTCGCGGTGGTTTCCATGACTGAGAGAGCTCTGTTCCATGAGCAAATCGAAAAACTTCTCAGCAGCCATGCCTTGCACGGTTCCGAATCCCTTTGCAAGCTGCTCCGTTATCTGGCGTCTCATTCCTTGGAACACCCAGGGGCCTCCCCGAAGGAGTATCAAATCGCGACGGAGGTCTTCGGGCGCCAACAGGGCTTCGATCCCCATGTCGATTCCACGGTGCGAGTCCAGGCTGGCCGTCTCCGCACCAAGCTGACTGAGTACTATGCTTCGGAGGGCGCGGACGATCCGATCATGGTGGAACTGCCGAAAGGCACTTATGCCCTAACGTTCCATCCGCGTCCTCACGGTGCGGGACGCAACCACACGACTACTTCTCACGAGCCGCCAGCCAATTCAGAGGTGAACGGCCGGACCTCGCGTGCCTGGATCATCGCCGTCGTTGCACTTTCCGTCATTCTTGCCTCCGCGGTCGCCGTCGCAACCGACCGCTTCCTCAACCGCAGAACCACGGAAGCCCGGGCGGCCGGCGACAGCCCTGATGTGCCTGTCGCTTTCCACGTTTTCTGGAGAGGCTTTCTCACCGGATCGCAGGAGCCGTGGGTCATCTTCAGTAACGCAGCCTTTGTCGGCCGGCCCTACGTTGGCATGCGCTACTACAATCGCACCAAGGATTCAGGTGCGGTGATTCTGGATCACTATACGGGAGTCGGGGAAGTGCTGGCGGTGCACGCTCTGGATACTGTTTTCGAAAAACTTCGTCAGCAAATTCGCGTCAAGCGTGGCAGCCTATTTTCCCTGGATGATGCCAAGAACAACGATCTCATCTTCATTGGCTCCCCTTCGGAGAATCTAACGCTTCTGGAACTACCAAACACGCAGGAATTTGCCTTCAAACAAATCACTTCTGGACCGCGCACGGGCACCATGGAAATCGTCAATTTTCATCCCGAGTCGGGCGAGCCGAAGGAGTTTCTCCCCACTCCGCCTGACGAGACCTTGACCGAGGACTATTCGGTCATCGCATTAAAGCGAGGATTGAATCCTGCGCATTCCGTCCTGATTCTCGCGGGCGCCACCACCATCGGCACGCAGGCCGCCGTCGAGTATGTCTGCCAGCAGGACTCTCTTGAACAACTGCTTTTGCGGCTTTCGGTATCGAACTCAGGGGAACTCAAACCGTTCGAGGCGGTGATTCGCGTGAAAGTTGCCAAAGGCGTTCCGGTCGGATCGGAAATCATCGCCCTCCGCAAAGGACCTGTTTAATCCGCATCGATTCGAACTCCGTTTCAGCAGTTTCCGCCTTAGTGATCGGTCCGTCTGAGCCCTTCTAGTTTTTCTTTGTTGCTGGCGGCTTCAGACTCGGATCGAGCGTTACCGCCTTCTGGAATTCCTCTTGCGCGTCTTTTATTTTTCCCTGCTGTCGCAGAGCTACCCCTAGCTCAAAATGCGCCGCGGCATAGTTTGGCGAAGAGCGGATCGCCGCCCGGAATTGCGAAATGGCGCCATCGAGATCCCCCGCGTTGAGTAGCCGGCGGCCCGAATTTGTGGCGAAGAGCGCCGCCTGCTCGCTCGTCTTCTGTTTCGCGATATCCGCTCCCGTTTTGCTTTCTGCTGCAGCGCCTTCGGCGTCTCCAAGCTGGCGGAGCACGGTTGCCAAAGTGGTATGAGCGCCCGCGAAATCCGGCTGCAAACGGATAGCTTCTCGCAAAGCCGACGCGGAATCTTGCAGCTCGCCCTTCTGTTTCAAGACCGTTCCCAGCGTATAATACGCCTCCGCATAATCCGGCTTCGCGCGAATCGCAGAGCGGAGTTCCTCCGCGGCCGCGGCAAAATCCCCTTGCTGCCAGAGCGTCACTCCGAGCGTGTAATGCACGTCCGCTTGCCCGGGGTCCAACTCCGCGGCCTTGCGCATCTCGGCCATGGCTTCCGGCAATTTGTCTTTCAGCTTGAGCGCGAGCCCAAGATCGTAGTGCAGGGTTGCATCCTGAGGCGAGAGTTTGAGCGCTGCTTCGAATTCAGAAATGGCGGCGTCGAAATCCGCAACTTGCAAGTGCGCTGCGCCCAGATTCCCTTTGTATCCGCTGTCGTCGGGCCGTAAACGGATTGCGGTTTGAAATTCAGCGATGGCGCCGGCACCATCGCCCGTCTGCAAAAAAGCTAGCCCAAGATTATTGTGCGCGTCCGGATTTTCCGGCTGTGATTTCACCGCCTGGCGAAATGCTTTGACGGCTTGCTCCATCTCGCCACTATGTTGCAGCAGCAGCCCCAGGCTGTTTTGCGCGTCAGGATAATCTGAATTTAATTCGACACAAGTCTGCAACTCGCGGATCGCCGCAGCCGCGTCGCCTTTGCTCTTAAAAACCTGAGCAAGATAATAGCGGGCCCCCGGTTCAGCGGAATTCAGTTGCACTGCTGTTTGAAGGTGCTGCGCGGCTTCTTCGAGGGATCTTTCCTGGTAACGCAAAACGCCGAGATGAAAATGCGCTTGGGCGAAATCAGGCTGCAGCCGCAGCGCTTCGGAAAATTCGGCGGCTGCGCCTTGCGCGTCCGACTTCTGCACCAGCACGGCACCGAGATCGTCATGCAATTCCGCCCTTTTCGGTTCCAGCTCGATCGCGCGGCGGAATTCGCCGATGGCGCCATCGAGATCACCGGAAAAATCAAGGGTGCGCGCCAAAATGTGGTGAGTCTCGGAGTCGTCCCGCGCCAGCCGCACCGCTTCTTTCGCTTCCCGCAGCGCGGCGGCCACGTCTCCCTTTCGCGAAAGCGCGCTGGAGAAATTCATGTGCGCCAGCGCGAAATCAGGATTCAGTTTCACGGCGGCACGGAAATGAACGATTGCCGAATCGATTTCTCCCTGTGCGAGCAATACCCAGCCCAGGGAGTTGTGTCCTTCCGGGCTGTTCGGCGCAAGCCGCACCACTTTCTCGAAATCCGCGCGCGCGGAAACCAGATCGCCCTTTTGCAGCGCCGACATGCCGTGCTGATAGGTGGCGCTCGCCCGCGAAGCAGCATCCGCCTTCACGGAACTCGCGGATTGCGTGGCGCACTTCAACGGAGCAGCGCAGCACAGAAATAGGAGCGCAAAGCAGAATCGGAAGGCGAGCGTCCAGCGATGAATGAACATCACTTTCATTCGATTGACATCCGAGCGTTCCCAAAAATACTAGCACGTTCACATCGGCGAGCCATTTCGCAAGCTTCTCGGTGGAGATACTGAGCGGACGCATGTCAACCAGACCTTGCTATCATTGGACCTTGATGATTCCCGACTTTTCTTTCCTCCGGCTTTTCTCCTTCCTTGTGCTTTGCGCTTGGCTCTCCATGCAATCCGTAAGTTCTCCAAGCGTCAGCGCCGGCAAGTCCCAGGGCGCGAACGCCAAGCCCATCGTGCATTTCACCGATATCGCGCAAAAGGCGGGGCTCGTTGCGCCGGTGATTTTCGGCGGAGAAAACAGAAAAAAATACATTATCGAAACAACCGGCACGGGCGTCGCCATTTTTGATTACGACAACGACGGGTGGCCGGATATTTTCGTTGTGAATGGCACGACGCTGGAAGCCTTGCCTTCGGACAAAGCGCCGACGAGCCACCTCTATCGCAACAATCACGACGGCACGTTCACCGACGTCACTGAAAAAGCCGGGCTGACTCACACCGGCTGGGGGCAGGGCGTGTGCGTCGGCGATTACGACAACGACGGCTTCGAAGATCTTTACGTCACGTACTACGGAAAAAACGTTTTGTACCACAACAACGGCGACGGAACATTCACCGATGTCAGCGAAAAAGCGCATGTCGCGGGCAGCGGAAAATATTGGGGCACCGGCTGCGCTTTCGTCGATTACTACCGCGACGGCAAACTCGATCTAATCGTCGCCAACTACGTCGACTACGATTCAGCTACTGCTTTTGCGCCGGGCGCGCAGCCTTCCTGTATGTGGAAGGGTGTTCCCGTGATGTGCGGGCCGCGCGGACTGCCGTGGGCAAAAAATATCCTCTATCACAATCTTGGCAACGGCACGTTTGAAGACGTTACGAAGAAAGCGCACATCGATCAGACCAACGGCCATTACGCGTTTAGCGTTTCCACGCTGGATTATGACGACGATGGCTGGCCGGATATTTTCGTGGCCTGCGACAGCACCGCCAGCATCCTGTACCACAACAATCACGACGGCACATTCACCGATGTTGCTGTTGTTGCGGGCGCCGCTTTTAATGACGACGGGCGCGAGCAGGCAGGAATGGGCTCCACCGTTGGCGACTACGACGGCGACGGGAGGCTGGACCTTTTCAAGACAAATTTTTCCGACGATACGTCCACGCTCTACCACAACAATGGCGATGGCACGTTTGAAGACAAGACTTTTCCTGCGGGATTCGGCTTGAACACCCAGTATCTCGGCTGGGGCGTGACGTTCCTCGATGCGGACAATGACGGCTGGCCTGATCTGCTGCTGGTCAATGGCCATGTTTATCCCGAGGTGGATAGCCAGCACCTGGGCAGCAATTTCAGAGAGCCAAAGATTCTGTATCACAACAACGGCAACGGAACGTTCACCGATATTTCCGCCAATGCGGGGCCGGGAATCACGGCGGTGAGCTCTTCGCGCGGATTGGCCGCGGGCGATTTGTGGAATGACGGCCGCATGTCTGCGGTGATCAGCAACATGAACGCACCGCCGATGCTGCTGGTGAACGCCGTCCGCAACAGCAATCATTGGATTGCGTTTCACACGATTGGAACGTCGTTTTCTTCCGGACCTTTTTCCGGATCGGACGGCACGAAATCGAATCGCGACGGCATTGGGGCAAAGATCACCGTGAGAGCCGGCGTGCGCACGCTTGTCGACGAAGTGCGCAGCGGCTCGAGCTACATCTCCAATAATGATATGCGCGTTCACTTTGGCCTCGGATCCGCGTCCAAGATTGATTCGGTGCAGATACGCTGGCCCAGCGGGTTGGTGGAACGCTTTGAAAACCTGGCCGTCGATGCGATTCATACGCTCAAGGAAGGATCCGGCACGCCCGTCAATCCTCCCTCCCCTAAACCTTAGATTTGGGCGATTGGCCACGTGTGAGCAGATTGGAAATCTTGGGTGTATCGAATGTGTAGCAAACAAAGAACTTGCGGGCGGGAAGGGTAAGCGCGACCCCTGCCCCTGTGGATTTTGTAGCGATATGATTCGATGGAGGTTAGGGGTGAGGGTCGGTTAACGATGATGAGAGGAAAGGATTAGAGGAGAAGGGATTGGGCGGACAAGGGATCGTTGAAAACGGGACGCTTCGGCGAGAGTGGAGTGCAACTGTAAAAAGTGATGTTACCAGTCAAATCCTGTTTCGACTAAGTCCCGAAGTCTTACATTATCCATATCCAGCTTGATACGCACATGCCTCTTCTCCTGGGGATCTGCTAGCTTAATCACCGCTCCCGGGCACAAGTGCACGGTTTTGAATTGCCTCTTCTCCGCGGAGAAATAGAACGGCCTCCTGTAACCAAAAGTAATCTGGTAGTTATTCACAGGATTCAATCCGGCATCCGGGGAATTATTGCCGTGGGGGGGAAACCAAGCATGCGACACCCTGTCTTCAGGGAGATCCTCCGGGTCCTCGTCCGTTCCGCACTTGGCCCCTGCGGGATCGAACGTAGCTACTAATGCCGGAGTTTGAAACGGCCGCCGGCAGTCAATTTGCGAGAAAAGTTTTTCATTCAAGTTGCAGATTCCGAGTTGCGGTTCCGAGAATTCGCCTTCTTTCAGAAGCAGATCCCGCGCCTTGTCTGCTTCGTACTCCGTCAACGCCAACTCAATCTGCAACCGGACATTTTCGTTTTTTAGCTTTTCGTAAGCTTTCCGGTTTCCAACGTAAAGAATGGTCTTGGTATCATCTTCCTTCCAGAATTGAAGCCACTGCGCTTTCCAGCCGGGCAGCCATTTCGGTCCACTGGATGTCTCCGCAGAGAGCTTTATTCCATCCAGCTCTACCATGTGCCCCTCGGCGATACCGGACACCAGAAGTGGTATGCGCAGATAGACGTCAGATGTAAAGTTCAACCGGTCATTTTGTTTTTTCGGACTGAGCTTCACACGTGCAATCGAAAAGTGAGCCGGCGCCTCACTCGCTTCGACGAGCGGGTATTTGCGCTCCACGAACCTGGCGTAGGGTGTGACTGCGGTGATCAATACGACGGCCCCCACACCACTCGCCAAGAGTCCGCGTGCAGCCCAAGTCCTGCGCCGCGCGTATTGCCAAATCACCGCGCCGATGGGGGCCACCAGAACCAGCGTTCCCGTGATTTCGCCACTGCCATCGACGGCCGACGACATTCCACTACTGGGAACTTTTTCAAGCAATGTAAACGTTGCCCATAAGCCAACAAGTGCCACAATGATTCCGATGAGCGCTTGCCCCATTCCTCTGGTCAAACTGCCGAGCGCGACACTGGGCACGAACAGGACAAAGCCGAGCTCAAATTGCATAGTCAGAATTCCCAAGAGGTTACGGAAGACTGAGAAGCCTGCATGACGCATCAGATATAATTGGACGAAAAACAGAGGCAGTCCCAAAGACACGACCAGGAACAGTTCCTTTGCTGCAAGCAGCGTCCACCATTCATAGGGTTTAGTTACCCACCATTGCCGGTCGCCAACTAGGGTTTCACCCTGAACGACACGAACGGTGAGGAAAATCCAAAAAAAGATCATCAGTGGAGGTACTGTTTCCGCGGAGATCTGGAACCATAGAAACCGGGCTCCGACGAATCGATTGTTTGGGCCCTGAATCGTCACCCACGCATACAGCCCCAACAAACCCAGGGAGATGAGAATCTCTGGCCAGTGACGCCGCAGATCTTTCTTCAGAATGTGGAGAATCAGTCGCATGCCCCCCTCCTAGGCCGCTTCCGTTTTTCTGGCAATGGCCAGAAAAATGGCGCGCAGACTCATCGCTCGAAACGCCACGGCTTTCACATGCCCAAAGACCCTTTGGATCTCCGCTCCAGTCCTCTGATCATCAAACTGGCTCTCGACAAAACGCACCACTCCGCCGGCGGCTTTCGCTTGCAGCCAATTCCCTGGGATGGGCGAAGGGAGTACGCTGTCCGTTTCAAAAGTGATTTCGACCTCCCGGAACCGTGCAGCCAGCGAGGTCATCTCTTCTGAAAAACGGAGCTTGCCCTCCTCGAGATACCCTACATGACTTGCGAAACTCTCAATTTCTGCCAGGTCATGCGAGGAAAGAAGCAGAGTTGATTCTCCGGCCAGCTCCAGCAACCCTTCAATCAACTGATCCCGGACCAGTGGATCGAGCCCTCCGAAGGGCTCGTCCAGGACAATGAGCTTGGGATGAAAAGCGAGCGCGCTGGCCAGCGCCAGTTTCATCTTCATGCCGCGCGAGAGCGCTTTGATTTTCCTGTCAAGCGGGAGTTCAAACTGTTTGACCAGGGCCTTCTCCAGTTGACGATCCCAGGTGGGATAGAACTCGCTGAGATACTTGAGAAGCGCACCGACCTTCATCCATTCGGGGATGTCCTGGTTTTCGGAAACGTAGCCGATCTGCCTGTAAGACAATCCGCGAATCTGTTTGCAATCCATTCCCAGAACTGTGGCCTCTCCGCTGGTTGCACCGATCAGATTCATCAAAATTTTGATACCCGTTGTTTTCCCGGCGCCGTTAGGCCCTACCAGGGCATAGACTGCGCCCTCTTGCACCTCAAGATTTACGTGGTCGAGCGCGCGCACACTCCGGTACCGCTTAGTCAAATCATGAGTTTGGATTGCCGCCGTCATCGCGCCCGCCTTCCTTCGTCGCGTCCTGCATCCGCAGCGTCTTTGCCGTTCAAACGCTTCCAATGTTTGAGAATAGCTTCCTGCATGTCCTCCAGCTCAATTCCAAGCCGCTTGCCTTCGACAACCAGCTCTTCGAACTGTTCTTCGAGTAATTTGGTCTTGTCGGCTCGGCTGGCCTGGGGCCTCTTAGCGACCACGGTGCCGGACCCCGGGCGAATTTCCAGCAGACCGGCGGACACCAGATAGGCAATCACCTTGTGCGCTGTGTTTGGATTGATTTTGAGTTCTTTGCTCAATACGCGGACGGATGGGAAAGCATCACCGGGGCGCAACTGGCCGGAGATCATTGCTTTGGTGGCGGCGTAGACCACTTGTTCGTAAATGGTGCCGCCCGGGCGGAACGTCACGCGGAACGGAATCATGTGCGTACTATAACAAATAGTACACCAAAACAATAATCACAATCATCTAACCATCTTGTGTCAGGAACACTGTCAGTGCGTGACGATCGTTCCGTGGGTAACTCGCGGCGACATTGCGACACCGACATACTTGTCTGCTCCTCCGTAGTAGAAGAAAAAACGATTGTCCTTCAGAACTAGTCCTTCGACAAAGACTACGTTTGGGACTTGGCCGACTTTTTCCCAGGATTTCTCCGGCGCGAAGATGGGGGCGTCGGAGCGGAAGAGGAGTTTGCGGGGGTCGTGGCGGTCGAAGACGGCGACGGCAGCGCGATAGACGAGTTGGTCGTCGGCGCCGCTGTAGATGAGGACGATGCCGCGGTCGGTGAGGATGGGCGGAGGGCCGGGCTCGACGACGCGGGAGTCAAACTTTCCAGGGCGGCGAGGAAGAACGGGCGTCGTGGTGGCTTCAGTCCAGTGGAGGAGATCGGTGGAATACGAGAGGCCCATCTGGTCGGTCTTGTCGGCGGCCGTGCCGAGCCAATACATCCAATACTTGCCGTCGATTTTTTCGGGGACGATGGCGCCGGACTTGGTCCAACCTTTGTTCCAGTTTCCTTTGTAGGCGGGAAGGATCACGCCTTTGCGTTCCCAATGGATAAGGTCGCGCGACGTGGCGAGGCAGAGCTGGGCGTCTTTCTTGTTGTAGCCGGTGTAGGTCAAGTACCAGGTGCCGCCGAATTTCTGGAGGCGTGGGTCTTCGACGCCGCCGTCTTTCTCGTAATCCGCTTCGGGGGAGAGGACAGGATCGGGGCGGCGAGTGAAGTGGAGGCCGTCGGGGCTCTCGGCATAGCCGAGGCGGGAAGTGCCCGTGGCATCCTGCGCGCGGTAGAGCATGACGAATTTGCCATTGTGAAAAACGACGGCGGGATTGAAGGCGCCGGCGGATTCCCAGGTTGTACCCTGCGGGGACAGGATGGGTTCGTTGGCGGCGCGAGTCCAGAGGCCGAAGGGGAGATCGGCCGTTGTGGCGGCGAGGGCGAGGGAGACGGCGAGCGGACATATTAGGAAGAGGAGTTTCGATTTCATGGAACGTTTCTCCAGGGAGAAGGTAGATGGTCACACGAAAAGAAAATGCACGGTAGTGTGAAGTCAAGGAGGGGAAAAAGATTACGAACAAGGATTAACGCAGAGGACACGGAGAGCACAGAGAGGAAAGGAAATATGAAAAGAGAAAAAGAGAAAAAGAACGAGTCTGAAGACCCGCCACTACAAGACAGGAAAGTTTCACTTTGATGGTTTGGAGGCTTTGGGCGGATCGAATTGCTGGGTGCGGACGATGCCTTCGCCTTCCTTGACGAAGATGACCTGGTTGGGCTTGACGTCTTTGAGGGTTTCGACGAGGCCGCTGGGCCAGCGGATTTCGAGGAGCTCGACGTTTTCCGCTTTGCCGATGCCAAAGTGCACGCGCAAATCGTTCTGCGAAAAATAGCCGCCGCCGCTACGCACTTCGTCGATTTGCGGATGCAGACTCTTCTCGCCAGGAAGATGCGTGACACATTTGATGCGCGCGCCGATGCCGCTGCGATTGGATTTCGTGCCGATGGTTTTGATTTTGATCCAGTTGTTGGCGGTGCGGGAATCGCAACGCAGCAACTGAGGAAAATCGTTGACGGTGTTGACGACGACGTCGAGGTCGCCGTCATTGTCGAAGTCGCCGAAGGCGCATCCGCGCGCGGCGACCGGCGCGGAAATTCCGGTGCCAGCGTCATAGGAAACATCTTCGAAGCGCCCGTTGCGCAGATTTTTGTAGAGCAGCTTGCGCTGCGGATAACCCGCTTCAGTCTTGAGCTGCTCGACTTCGGGATAAACGTGACCGTTGCAAATGAGGATGTCGGGCCAGCCGTCATTGTCCATGTCAAAAAAACCGCAGCCCCAGCCGAGATATTGCGTGTGCTTGCCGAGACCGCCCTGATAGGTGGTGTCCTCGAAATTCGCGCCGCCGAGATTGTGGTAAAGCGAAGGCGTGTCGCCGGCGAAATTCGTTTTGACCAGGTCGAGATTGCCGTCGAGATCGTAATCGGCGGCAGAGATGCCCATGCCGGCTTGCGGCTTGCCGTCGGCGCTGAGAGCGCAACCAGCTTCGATGGCGATGTCGGTGAAGGCGCCGTTCTTCTTGTTTTGATAAAGGGCGCTGGCGGTGGAATCGTTGGCGACGTAAATGTCCGGCCAGCCGTCGTTGTCAAGATCGGCGGTGAGCACACCGAGGCCGTAAGTGCCATTGGCTTTGAGGATGCCGGATTTTTCGCTGACGTCAGAGAACGTTCCATCGCCGTTGTTGCGATAGAGAATGTTTTTGCCGCCGTTCAGTCCGGGCGGGCCGCAGGCAACCATCACGCCTTTGTAGAGACATGGGCCGGACTCGGGAACGGGAGCAGTTTTTAGATCGAGATCGATGTAGTTGGCGACGAAAAGATCGAGGCGGCCGTCGCGATCGTAGTCGACGAAAGCGCAGCCGGTGTTCCAGCGCTTGCCGTTTCCGGCGACGCCGGCTTTTTCGCTGACGTCAGTGAATGTGCCATTGCCGTTGTTGTGATAGAGAACATCCTTTCCGAAGTAGGTGACGAAGAGATCGTCGAAACCGTCGTTGTCGTAGTCGCCTACGCAAACACCTTGTCCCCAGCCGGAATGAAGAAGTCCTGCTTTGGCGGTGACGTCAGTGAAAGTCCCATCGCGATTGTTTTTGAAGAGATGATTGGTGGGTTCCTGACCGGCGGGAAAATCTTCGAGGCGCCAGCCGTTGACCAGAAAAATGTCCAGCCAGCCGTCGTTGTCGTAGTCGTAGAACGCGACGCCGCAGCCGGTGGTTTCGAGAAGATATTTGTTCTTGTGCTCGCCGCCGAAAATGGTTTTGGCGTTGAGTCTGGATTCACGCGCAACATTGAGGAAGGAAACGCCGAGATCATTGTAGGGAGCGGCGGCGGTTTGTGCAGACGCTGTGCCCTGACGGAGTGCGGGCAACCATTTTTTCGGGAGCGCCAGAGCAAGCACTTTCTCCAACGGGAGCACGATGGCCGAACGGCTGAGGGATTCGAGAAATGCGCGGCGTGTGAAAGACAAAAGTAGCGATACCTTTCCCTGCGAGCGCCGTGCTAGAATCCGGCGCTTTCCTTTATAGTAAGGCCAACGAGGCAATGCAAGCACACGTCGCAGCGGGGGCCGCTAGAATGCACATCACAGCGGGAATAGTCGTCCACTTTCAAAAACAATTTCATGGCATGTGGCCGCGATTGTTTGGTGCATGCATTACGGTGACAATGATTCTCGGAATCGCAGCACCCACAGGCTGGAGCCAGCAGGCACAGCAGAAAGGACGACGCGAGCTGGAGCTTTCGCGCGCGGTGCGCCCGTGGGAATTTCTGCCCATCACCGGAACGCGCGCGGGACTGCTGGGGAATGAATCCGGGCGCATGGAAGCGTGGGTGTACCCGCTGAAGATGTTTCGCGACTTTCACCTGAAATTTCACACCGAAAGGCGAGTGCTGGCGGCTGAGGCACTGGCGAGGACCGTTACCGTTCGGCCGGAGTCCGCCACGATCCTGTACGCGGGAGATACGTTCAGCGTTCGCGAAACGTTTTTCGTTCCCGTGCGCGAACAGGGCGCGGTGATCGTTCTCGACGTGGAAACGGAACAGCCGTTGGAAATTGAGGCGGCTTTCCATCGGGACTTTCAGTTGGAATGGCCGGCGGCGCTGGGGGCGACTTACTTAGACTGGGCACCCGCGCAGCATGCGTTTTATTTTGGCGAGGAGCAGAGAAAATTTTCGGCGCTAGTGGGTTCGCCAGCGGCAACGGAACCGCACGCCGAATTCCAGACGAATTATTCGGAATCGCAGGAGAGTTCGTTTCGGCTAGGGCCAACGGCGAAAGGCAAAGAGACTAAGTTGATCGTAATTGCGGCATCGCTGGAAGGGCGAGCGGGAGCGGAGAAAACGTACGGGTATTTGACGACCGACTACGCTGCGCTCTTGAAGGAATCGGCGGAATACTATCAGGACTATCTGGGAAAAACCGTGAGCGTGGAACTGCCTGATGCGCAGATCCAGCAAGCTTACGATTGGGCGCGCGTGAGCATGTTGCAAGGAATGGTGAACAATCCTTACCTGGGCACAGGGCTGGTGGCGGGATACCGCACTTCGGGCGAGAGCCAGCGGCCTGGATTTGCGTGGTTTTTCGGGCGCGATTCGTTCTGGACTTCCTTCGCGCTCAACGCATCGGGCGATTTTACCAATGCACACGCTGCGCTGGCATTCATCAGCAAGTATCAGCGGGAGGATGGCAAGATCCCGCATGAAATTTCGCAGGGCGCGCATTTTGTAGACTGGTTCAAAGGGTATCCCTATCCGTACGCTTCGGCGGACGCAACGCCGCTTTACATCATCTCTGTGAATGATTACGTCGTGAAGAGCGGCGACGCCGCGTTTGCAAAAGAAAAATGGGAGAGTCTCCGGAAGGCTTATGAGTTTCTGAAATCCACGTATGACGCACGAGGACTGCCGCAGAATCTTGGTATCGGGCATGGTTGGGTGGAGGGCGGGCCGCTGCTGCCGGTGAAGACGGAGTATTACCAAAGCGGGCTGGGGGCGGAGGCGCTGCGGGCGCTTGCGAACTTGGCGCACGTGACGGGCCACGAGGAAATGAGTAAGTCTTTGGAAAAGGATTTTGAAAAGCAACGCGCGCTGGTAAACGAAAGTTTCTGGATTGCGGACCAAAAGCGGTTTGCGTTTGCGCTGGACAAGAACGATCAAAAAGTAGATGAGCCGAGCGTGCTCGCGACCGTGCCGATGTGGTTTGGCCTGCCCAGCGAAGCAGATGCGGCGCCGATGATCGAACAACTAGCCGGGCTTGACCACCAGACGGACTGGGGCATGAGGATTATTTCCGGGAATTCGCCAAAATTTAGCGGCGGAGGCTACCATTACGGTTCGGTGTGGCCGCTGTTCACGGGATGGGCGTCGGTCGCGGAGTATCGGTATCACCAGGCGTTTCCGGCGTACGCGAACCTGCGCGCCAACGCGCTGCTGGCGCTCGACGGTTCACTGGGACACGTTACGGAAGTGCTTTCCGGAGATTACTACCAGCCGCTCTCGACGAGTTCGCCGCACCAGATTTGGTCGGCGGCGATGGTGGTCAGTCCGCTGCTGCGGGGCATGTTTGGCTTACATGCGGACGCTGCGAACCGCACGCTGACGTTTGCTCCGCATGCACCGGCGGATTGGACCGCGTATTCGGTTCGCGGGGTTGCCGTGGGTGCGGACACTTTGGACCTGAGTTACAAGAAAACTGCGGAAGCAATTACGCTGGAAATAAGCCGCAAGGGATCCGCCGATTGCACGATGGATTTCGAGCCAGCCGTAAGCCTAAGAGCCGAAGTACTGGGGGCGGAATTGAATGGGCGGCCGGTCGCATTCGACGTTGAAAGGCACGGAACCGATCAGCATGTGTTGGTGCACTTCGGTGTGAACGGCGGGCAGAACACTCTACGGATCCGGCTGCGAAATGATTTTGAAGTGAGTTACACGTCAGAGATGCCGGAGCTTGGCAGCACCAGTGACGGTTTGAGAATTCTTTCAGAAACCTGGACCGACCCGCATAACTTGGCGTTTCTCAAACTGGAAGGAAAAGTGGGGCGCACGTATGAACTCTCCGTATGGGGAGGAAACCAGTTGACGGCAGCCGAGGGCGCTGAACTGGTCAAAATGGCGGATGGGTCGGTGAAACTGAGGGTATCCTTTGTTGAGGGCAGTTCGAAGGCGCCTCAAATGAAGCGTGTGACGTTGGACTTCCGATCGAAATACGGGGAACAGAAGCCCAAGAGACCGTAGCCGTCGCAACGGGAGCCGACAAGCATGCGCTGAGAAACGAGGTTAACTTCCGTATCTACAATCGAAGTTGGTGACGTCGGACACGCATCCACGGGTTTGCCCGGCGCGACGGTGCTTTAGTCCCGCAAAACCTGCCCTCGGGGGCAAGCTCCACGCTGCAACGTCTTACGACCCGCGAATGAGCCAGATCTGTTTCTTGGCCGCAGCGCAAAATGAGCGCCGCATTGACGCTTGCGCTACCTCGGCGTAGCATCCGCAGCGTTCGCCAATCAGGCTCGGAGGGGCTCCGTGACAGACGGGACGACTCGCCGTGAATTCTTGGGCTCGATGGCCGCTTTCTCTCTTTTTCCGTTCGAACAGGAAAAGCCAGATTTAATTCTGCATAACGGCCACATTGTGACGATGAATCCGGCCGATCCGGTTGCAGAAGCTGTAGCGATATCGCGCGGCAGATTTTTCGCCGTTGGGAAAAATGCAGACGTGATGAATCTCGGGGCGCCTGTCGTTCGAAAGATGGACCTCGGTGGAAAGACAGTTCTGCCGGGCTTCATCGACGCCCACTCTCACCCTGCCGCAGCCGGGCTTTCGCATCTGCGCATGGTGGATTGCGATCTCCGCTCCATCGCCGCGATTCAAGTGGCAATGCGCGAGCGGGCTGCAAAAACGCCAGCCGGCGAGTGGGTCCTCGGTTTCAAGTACGACGACACAAAAACGGAAGACGGCCGTCCGCTCAGCATCGCCGACTTGGACGCGGCTGTTCCCGATCATCCCGTACACATCGAACATCGCGGCGGCCACACCGTCTACGCCAATTCTCTTGCGTTGCGAAAGGCGGGAATCGACGAGAAAACACCGGATCCTCCGGGCGGGAAAATTGATCACGATCCGGCCACAGGAAGACTGAGCGGCCGCGTCGCCGAGAGCGCTCAGGCTTTCTTCGAGAAAGTCCTTCCTCGCGATTTCACGCGCGACGATCATCGCGAGGGCGTGAAGCTGATCTCCAAAATGCTCGCGAGGACTGGAATCACGTCCGCGACGGAAGCGCAAGGCACGCCGACCGATCTTCGCGCTTATCAGGACGCGCGCGATTCCGGCGATCTGCTCTATCGCGCCTACTGCTTCATCAACTACCGGTTCATCGATTCCATGATTGAAGCAGGTATTCGCACGGGGCTGGGCGATGAGTGGGTTCGCGTCGGAGCGATGAAGATGGTTTGCGACGGCTCGATTTCCGAGCGCACCGCGCGGCTCTCGGTTCCGTATGAAGGCCGTCCCAACGATTACGGCATTCTGGTGATGACCGAGGACGAGCTGTACACGCATGGCCGGAAGGCGCATCTCGCCGGCTGGCAGATCGGCACGCACGCCAACGGTGACGTCGGCATTGACACCACGCTTCGCGTCTACGAGCGGCTGCAGCGTGAAAGCCCGCGCCGCGATCCGCGCTTCCGCCTCGAACACTGCACGGTCGTCAATGACGGCTTGATCGCGCGCATCAAAGCGCTGGGCGCCATTCCGACGCCGTTTTCAACCTACGTCTACTACCACGGCGAAAAAATGCGCTACTACGGCGCCGAACGCCTGAACCACATGTTCGCGTTGCGCAGTTTTCTTGATGCGGACATCCGCGCGACGCAAGCTTCCGACTATCCGCCCGGAGAATTCATCCCCATGATGGCGTTGCAATCGGAAGTGACGCGTACGGACACCAAGGGCAACATCTGGGGCCCGAAGCAGAAAATTACGGTGGAAGAAGCGATCCGCGTTGGAACGATCAACGGAGCCTATGCTTCGTATGAAGAAAATCTGAAAGGTTCCATCGAAACCGGCAAGCTCGCCGACCTCGTCGTCCTCGGCCGCGATCCCTTCAAGGAGAGTCCTTCGACGCTCGTCACCATTCCCGTCGAGCGAACCATGGCCGGGGGCCACTGGACGTTCGAGTCGTAGTATTTTCTTCTCGCCGCGGCCAAATTGTGGTAGGAGTGTAGAGGTTCCCTGCCCGCAACTCAGCCCAGAAATCAACTGAGGAGATCCGCAAATGAAAATCAAAAGACCGTTGGGAGGATTGGTGTCGTTGTGCCTGGTTGCGGCGCTGGCCGTAATCTTAGCTCCGACGAATTCACAAGCCGCAACCGCACCCCAGGCCGGCGGTAAGGAAATGGGAATGCACGGCGGCTTACAGGCCGCGGTGGAGAGCTTGAATCTTACCGACGACCAGAAAGCAAAGGTGAAGGATATCTTTGCGGACGCGAAGACGAAGAAGCAGGCGGTGTCCAGTGATGCTTCGCTCAGCGAAGAACAGAAAAAAGCGAAGATGAAGGAGCTCCACACCAGCATAATGGCCAAGCTGAAC
>Ga0209057_1000180_pt1 | contig 56060 bp, 54 predicted proteins | sample GraSoiAngelo_146_FD_185903 | JGI IMG/M metagenome (GOLD analysis project Ga0209057, IMG submission 185903) | Grasslands soil microbial communities from the Angelo Coastal Reserve, California, USA - 14_1009_05_30cm (SPAdes) (version 2) | ecosystem: Environmental > Terrestrial > Soil > Grasslands ...
GAGCGACATGAGCGGGGCGATCACCTCGGAGGACTTCATGTCCTCGGGCAGCGGTTCGCCGATCGCGTACGGCGTCCTCGAGCAGGGGTTCCGCAAAGAGTTCTCGCTCGACGAGGCGAGGAAGCTCGCGGAGGCCGCCGTGCGCGCTGCGATGGAACGAGATCCGGGCAGTGGGAACGGGGTCGACGTCCTGTCGATTCCGAACGGCCACGCCTTCGGGGGGGCGAACTGAGATGGCCTCGGGCGAAATGGGACGGATGCCGTTCTTCTACAACCAGGAAGGCCGGCTCGTCCAGGTCGATTACGCGCTCCAGGCGGTCAGCCGCGGTTCGACGACCCTCGGGCTGAAGACGAAAGACTTCGCCCTCTTGTCGAGCCAGGTCAAACCGACGCGGCCCCTGATGGAGCCCGCCGAGAAGGTGTTCGTCGTCGACGACCACATCGGCGCGACGGGCAGCGGATACATCGGAGACGTGACGACGCTCCTCGACCAGGTCCGCGTCGCGGCCCAGCGACACCGGCTCGTGTACGACGAGCCGATCGACGTCGGGACGCTATCGAGGACCTTGTCCGAATACCTGCACGAGTTCACGATGTACGCGGTGCGCCCGTTCGGGGCCTCGGTCCTGTTGGCGGGCGTGGACGACCTGGGGGTCCAACTCCTTCAGGTGGATCCGAGCGGGACCACGTTCAAGGGCTCCGCCTTCGCGATCGGTCAGTCCTCCGACGAAGCCCTCGAGACGATCGTCAAAGGCTATCGCCCGGATCTCTCGGTCGAAGCGGCCCTCGCCTTGGCCACCGAAGCCATCGAAGCCGTGAACGGCGGCAAGTCCGTCATCGAGCACGGGCTCGTCACGGCCGCATCGAAGCGGTTCGAGCACCAACAACTCCCCAACGCGGTCGCGTGAAGCGACCGCTCTTCTCCTTTTTCTCCGCGGCTCCGAAGTCGAGATCGACGACGATGGGTTCATCCATTCTGGATGCGTCCCAGGAGTCCACTTGAACAATCCTTTTTAGCGGCCCCGGGCCTACCAGCCTCGAGCGCATGCGGATCGTGTCCCTCCTCCCCGCGGCGACGGAGATCTGCTTCACCCTCGGCCTCGGTGAGGCTCTCGTCGGAGTCTCGCCGGAGTGCGACCATCCGGCCGACGCGAGATCGAAGCCGATCGTGAGTCGGTCCCTCCTCGACTACGAGGGCAAGGCGAGTGGCGAGACGAGCCGGTTGGTCGGAGAGCGGCTCGCGTCCGGGGGAGGGCTCTACCAGGTCGATGCTGCGGCGCTCCGGACCGCCAATCCGGACCTCATCTTGACCCAGGGATTGTGCGACGTCTGCGCTCCGACCCTTGGCGACGTGGAGGAAGTCGCCCGTCGCCTGCCTCGATCGCCCGAAATCGTGTCCTTGGATCCGCACTCCTTGGAGGACGTCCTCGAGGACATCGCGAACGTCGGCCGGGCCTGCGAGGTCGAGGACCGCGCTCGCGATGTGGTGGACGACCTCGGTCGTCGAATCGAGCGGGTCGCGGGACGCGCCGCCGACGCGGAGGCGCGGCCGACCACGCTGTGCCTTGAATGGCTCGACCCTCTCTTCATCGGAGGCCACTGGGTCCCCGAGATGATCGGCCTCGCGGGAGGCGTCGACTCCCTCGGACGCCCCGGAGAGAAGTCCCGCAGGATCTCATCCAATGAGGTCGAGTCGGCCGCTCCCGAGGTCGCCGTCTTGATGCCGTGCGGATTCGATCTCGACCGCACGCGGGCCGAGGCGGGGGTCGTCACGCACTCCTCGTGGTGGGCCCACTTACCTGCCGCCCGGACCGGGCGCGCCTGGCTCGTCGACGGTTCGAGCTACTTTAACCGGCCTGGGCCGCGCCTCGTGGACGGCCTCGAGATCCTCGCCCACGTCCTGCAGCCGTCCCTCTTCCCGATGATCCCCAAGCCGAGCGATGCGCAGCCGGTGACGTGATGGCGAAGCTCTACACGCGGGCGGGCGACGCCGGCGAGACCGGCCTCCTCGGGCCGGCGCGCGTTTCGAAGGACGATCCCCGCGTGGAGGCGATGGGGGCGGTCGACGAGCTCAATGCGGTGATTGGTCTCGCCCTCGTGGCCCAACGGGAGAATCGTGTTCAGGATCTCCTCCTCAAAATCCAGGACGACCTCTTCACCGTGGGCGCGGAACTGGCCATGGTCCCTGGGACCGCAGGTGCGAAGGTCCCGCGGGTGGCGCCCGAACATGTCGCGCGACTCGAGGCCGGGATCGACGCGTTCGATGTCGGCAAGATCACCGAATTCATCCTCCCCCGCGGCCCCGAAGGCCTCGTCCGATTGCATTGGGCCCGCACGGTCGCGCGGCGAGCCGAACGACGAGTCGTCACCCTGTCGAAACACGAACCCCTGAACCCGGAAATCTTGCGGTACATGAATCGGTTATCTTCCGTCCTCTACCAGCTGGCGGTGTGGGTGCAGCGCAAGAGTCGGAAATCGCCCGAGCATCCCTCGTACGAGCCGTAACCTCGGAAGCTTCATGTCGTCCCCAAACGATGCAGTCGCGGGGGGAGCCTTTGATCCTGCGCCACGTGCTCGTGGGTGCCTTCTTCACCTTGGCAGGAGTCGTGACCCTCCTAATCCCCGCGTTCCCGTTCATCTGCCTCGGAGCCCTCATCTTTGGACCGATTGAACTGCTCGTGGGCCTTTTCGGTGGCGCACGCCGGCCCATGGCGAGACGGAGCCCGGTCGACTGGGCCGCGCCTCCGACCCGCGCTCCCGTCGGCGCTCCGATCGGCGTCAACATCGCGAAATTCTGCCCCGCGTGCGGCATGCAAAATGAACAGAGGATGAACTTCTGCACGGACTGCGGCACGCGGCTCACCGACCCCGCGATCTTCGGGACAAAGGGCTAAGCGCGTTAGGTCCATCGCACCCAGTCATGGGCTTCGCCTTCACGAATCTCCTCGAACTCGAGGACCTGGCCCGCGCCAAAGTGCCTCGGCCCTCATTCGACTACATCGCCGGCGGGGCGGAGGATGAGGTCTCCCTCCGTCGGAACCGCGAGGCCTTCACCAAGTGGGCCCTGCGACCCCGAGTCCTCGTCGATGTGTCGAGGCGAGACACCTCGACGTCGGTCCTCGGCCAACGGGTCTCGATGCCGATCTTGGTCGCGCCGACCGCCTTCCACGGGCTCGTCCATCCGGAGGGGGAGGTCGCGACGGCCCGAGGGGCCGCCGCCGCAGGGACGGTGATGGTCGTAAGCGCGATCGCGACGAGGGAACTCGAGGAAGTCGCCAAGGCGGTCGCCGGGCCGTGCTGGTTCCAGCTCTACGTGTGGAGGGACCGGGAGGTCACGGCGCAGCTCGTGAAACGCGCGGCGAGGGCCGGGTATGGAGCGATCTGCCTCACCGTGGACACGCCGCTCCTCGGTCGTCGCGAGAAGGATGAGCGGAATGCGTTCACGCTCCCGCCGGGTCTGAGCATCGCGAACGTCCGCCCCGCAGGGCTCGACGGTGTGCCCGCGTCGGAACGCGGTTCCGCGTTCGCCAAATACGTCGCGGAACTCCTCGATCCGGCCGTCACCTGGAAGGACATCGCTTGGCTCCGCTCGCTGACGTCCCTCCCGATCGTCCTGAAGGGAATCATGACCGCCGAAGATGCGACCCTGGCGGTCGAGCACCGCGTGGACGGGATCATCGTCTCGAACCACGGAGGACGTCAGCTCGATTCGACCGTCGGGACCCTCGATGCGTTGCCCGACATCGTCGCGGCCGTTCAGGGGCGGGTCGAGGTCTTCATGGACGGCGGCGTCCGTCGAGGGACCGATGTCCTCAAGGCCCTCGCCCTCGGCGCGAAGGCCGTCCTGATTGGCCGATCCGCCCTGTGGGGCCTCGCCCTCGGAGGCGCGGACGGAGTTCGGCGCGTGCTCGAACACCTGCGAGGCGAACTCGAACTCGCGATGGCCCTCACGGGCCGCGCCGCCCTCGCGCAAGTCGACCGCTCGCTCGTCCAGCGGGTCTAAGGAGACCCCACCTTCGAGTCGAGGAATTCGAGGAGGATCCGAACCGCCTCCTCGTTCCCCGTCGATCGGGGAGGCAAGCGGCCCACCGCCAGTTTCCCGACCATGAGGTCGCGGAGTCGGGCGAGGTCCTCGTGCCGGTAGCCGAGCGCCGCCGCGTTCCGCTCCGCCTCGACGTGCCCCTTCGGAGGGATCGCGATGATCGGGGTCCCGGCGGCGAGCGCTTCATTCACCGTGCCCTTGCCGCCCGCCGTGATGACGAGGTCCGCCGCAAGGACGTAATCCTGGAGGTTCGGCAGGAATCCGAAGGTGTACACGCCCGGCTCGGGGTCCACCTTCAGCCTTGGTCCGCTCACGACGACCATAGAGACCTCGTCTCGGTCGAGTCCGCGAAAGGCCTCGACGGCGGCGCGAAGCAGATACTCTCCAATCGCCGTGCCGCCGGCGGTCACGAGGATCGTCTTCTTCCGAAGGAACAGGTCCTCGCGCAATTTCTCTCGGGAGGCGCTGAAGGGCCGGACGACCGGAGGGATCCGCCGGACGTTCGGCCACGGCGGGGCGTCGTCGAACGTGAGGATGAGATCGACCTGCCGGGCAACGGACGAGAACCACCGATTCCCGTATCCCTCCAGGAGTCGCGAGGCCGGATCCTGCGCGAAATCGTGGCGGAGCGTGTTCACAATCAACGCGGTCGGAACGTTGTGACGCAGGGCCTCGCGAACCGAAGCGACTTCCCCGTCGGAGAGGAGGAACCGGTTGGACCTCCAGTCTCCCTCCCGTCGGAGGAACCTTCGGGCGACGCGCAGGTAGCGTGCATAGTCGACGTACCAGCGCCAAACTGGCTGGAGGATCCCGTCCTTCGCGGGCCAATCGGGGGCGGGCGGCGCCGTGAGGGCATCGAACCCGCTGGCCACGACGAGGTCGAGGGCCGGGACGCCGGCCAGGAAGAGGAAGTACAAATCCTCGCGGCGGGCCTGGAGGCCGCGGGCGAGGGCAACGGCCCGCGTCGCATGCCCGAGCCCCTGGGAATGGACCGCGAAATACCCCTGGATCTCGCCCACGGACTCGCCAATCGTCGGGTCGCAGAAAGACCTTCGGCCGGACCGCGGTCGGCCGTGTTCGCGCCTCCCCTGCGAACGCCTTTAACTGCGTGTGCGTTCCGACGGCCGTGGAGCTGTCGGCCCTCGCGAAGTATCCGTTTCTCCGGGAGGCGTCCGCCTTGATCCGCTCGGAGGGCGTGACCCTCGAGGAGCTGCTCTCCGAGCCCGCCTACGCCCGGGCGAGAGCCCTCGGGCGGACTCGCGTGCACGAGGCCTTGGAAAAGGGTCCCGAATCCCCACGGGTCGCCATCGCCCCCGCGGATCAGCTGTCCCAGTTGCTCGCCTATCCCGTCGCGAGGATCGTGGTCTCCGCCCTTGGCGACACCTACCTCACCCGGCGCTTCGCGCTCCGGGAGGCCATCGCCGCGGAGGGCCTGCTGGCACAGGATTCCGACGACGCGATCTTGCATGTCGCCGCGCAACTGCCGATGGACCTCCGCCGCGAGGACGGTGGATTCCGCATCCACTTCTCCGATTTCCTTCGTTTCACGAACACGATGCGGGACGCCCCCTGGAAGCTGATCAACCAGCCGCTCGAACGCGGCTACGTGACGCTGCGCCGTCAGAAGGCGCTCCGGGTCCTGCGGAATGCCGTCCAGCGGCACATCGAGCAAGGCCTGCCCCTCCCGGTGAACGACGACATCGTCGCGGCGTTCAAGTCCGACCTCTCGGAAATCCGCGGACTCCTCGAGGCGAAGAAGGCAACCTTCAAGGCCGAGGACATCGGGAAGGTGAGCATCACCCGCTTCCCGCCGTGCATGTACAATCTGCTCGCGCAGATCCAGAACCACGAGAATGTCCCGCACATGGGCCGCTTCGCGATCGTCGCGTTCCTCCATCACATCGGCCTGGGCAACGAGGAGATCTTCCGCGTCTTTGGGGACGTCCCGGATTTCGCGGCCGACGTGACGAAGTACCAGATCGAGCACATCACGGGCACGTCGAGTCCGACCGAGTACACGCCCCCGGAATGCGCGACGATGAAATCGTACGGCATCTGCCCGGGGCCCGATCGGATCTGCCTGACGATCAAGCACCCGTTGTCCTATTATCGGATCAAGGGACGGGAGCGTCGGCCCCGCGGCGAGACCGTCGCGACCGCCGTCTAGGGCGGCGGGATGGCCCTCCAGATTCCGATCGCGCGCTGAACGGCCGTCGCATTCCCGAGCACCGCGACGAGGACCAGGATCCATTCGAGCGGTTGGAAGCTGACGGGGCCGGCACCCCACAGCGTCCCGCCCGAAGGTGCCGCCAGGAGCTGAAGCAATCCACCGAGGAAGAGCAAGACGAGACGGTCCGCCCTGCCCAGGAGTCCCGCATAGCGGCGCCCTTGGCCGAGAGCCTGGGCCTGGGTCCCCATGTACGACGTCAGCAGGATACCGATGATCGCGAAGAAACCGACCGAGAGACGACAGTACAGGCCGAACCCGATGCCCGACACGATGAAAACGTCTGCGTATCGGTCGAAGACGTGGTCCACCAAGTCGCCCCGGACGCTCGTCTTGCGGAACAACTTCGCGACCCGGCCATCGAGTGCGTCGAGATACGAGGACACGAGGAGAAGGACAATCGCAAACACCAATGGAACGGTGTCGCCAAGATAGAATCCGAGCCCCGCGAAAGCTGCGGCGACTAAGGCGGCCCACGAGATCGCGTTCGGGCTCACGTGTTCCATCCGTGAGGCGACGGGTAGGAGGAAGTGTTCCGCGAATCCGCGAGCGTTCTCTAGTACCACGAGAGCACCTCGTGGCTCCAGTCGACGGATCCCGGCGCGTGTCCTTTCGTTCGCCCCTGCAGGATCTCTAGGACCCCCGCCGCGGTCGATTCCGCGGTGCGTTCCGTCGTGTCGATCTCGTACACGAGATCGAGGCGAGCGACCGCCTCTTGAAGGATCGAATCGATCGCCTCGGCCTCGACGTTCTCCTGGATCTTCGAATCGGGCCATCCTCGTTCTTGCAAGCGTTTCCGGAGGACGCTCGGCCGGCACCGGAGGACGATGGCGAGGTTCACATCCATGAGATGGCTGTAGTGGCCCTTCAGGAACGCGATCTTGGCCGGGATCAGGAGATGGTTCCGCAGCCCCTCGACGTCGACCTCGTCGGCGCCCCTCGATTCATCGCGGCCCACGATGAACCCCCCGGCTCGCGCCTCCTGGTCCAAGTCCACGATGAAGTAGCCGCGACGGCCTAGGACCGAGCAAATCGAGGACTTGCCGGTGCCGGGCGTTCCCGTGATCGCGACGATCACGGCAGAACAGAGCGGCGAGCCGAATAAATGGGTTGTGCCTGGCGAACGTTGATACGGGTCCGCCGCGGTCGGCGCGGGCCGTGGCCGATCGCGAGCCTGAGGCCCCGCGGAAACGAATCGTTCTCGGCGCCGCCGCTCTCCGAAGACTCGCGCCTCGCATCTTCCCGCCCATCCTCCTGGTCGTTGGGCTTGTGATCGCGATCGCGTCCCTCGACACGGAGGTCGAGACGACCTATTCGACGTCCTTCTCGGGGACCTTGGGGCCCGGGAACACGACCCTGCCCATCGGTCCGTGGAGCGCCCAGTACCTTGAGGTCAGCATGCCGGTCGGAGCCTGTGATCTCCATCTGTACTTCGCGACGGCCGCCGAATCCTCCCTCTTCAACACGACCGGACAGCGCCCGGCCCGATCGCTCGGCTGCTCGAATCGTTCGATGACGACGACGGGACCGACGGACGCCCTCATCCTGGCGAACGATGGCGCTGCAGACCTGGCCTACGGCGTCAGCGCGAGGGCCTATTCGATTCGGACGCCGCTCGGCTGGCTCGCGATTCCCGGGATGTTCGCGGCGATCCTCGGCCTGTTCCTGTTCGTGCCCCGGTTTGTCTTGGAGCGGGCCCTCAAAATGCGCGACGATTTGGATTTCAACCGACAAAAACGAAAATGAGAAAGGTGGGGGTCCGTCCGGACCCCCGGTTTCGGCCGACTAGATCTCTTCGGGCCCTTTCGACTCCTCGCCCCCGCCCGACCCGCCGCCGCGCCGCGGGATGCGTCGCACCAGGACGGCGACGCTAACGACCGCCATGATGACTGCCAACACCGCGACCCCGATCGAAACGTACAGCAACGTGCTCAGCGAGTTGATTGTCGACTGCGCCGTCGTCAGCTGCGCGTTCGTCGAATTCAGGCTATTCTGCAGCGTCGAGATGCGGTTGTTCGCATCTCCGATGGCCAGGGCGAATTGCCCTTGGAAGTACGCCAGCTGCGAGATCGCCGTGAACGACAGGGTCGAGAAGACCGGCACGGCGGCTTCCGCCCCTACCGTGATCGTCTGCAGCTTGTACGCACCGGGCGCCAGCGGAGCCGTATTCACGCTCACCTGGAACGTTCCAGTTCCCGTGTGCGTCGGCGTTCCCGAGGCTACGACGGTGTTCGTCGCCGGGTCGACCAGGATGAACGATGTCGTCACCGCGTCGTACGCCGATCCAGCGAAGGTCGTCGTCAGGTTGTACTGATACTGCAGGCCGGTCAACACCTGCGACGGGCCCGTCAACGCCGCGCTCGGGACCTTGGGCGCGACCAAGCTTGCCCAGTGGTCCGCGAGGTACGGGTACTGCGCGAAGTTGTGCAGCTCGATCGTGTTCGCGCTCGTATCGATCCGGAAGATGGAGTACGGCCCGTTGCTCGAGGAGTAGGTTCCACTCGCGGTCCGGAACGATTGCACGTCTGCCCATCGCGTGGTGGCGGCCGCTTGGCTAATGGCGAAGGGGCTTGTCGAGTCGAACCCCGGCGGAACCGTTACCGTTGCACCGGTGACGGTCACGTTCGCGTTCGAGATTTCGCGGTCCATGAAGCCGATCGACGCGCCCTTGGTGAAGTCCAGAGCCTCACGGCTCTCGGCTTCCGCCGTCACCTGGTCGACCCTGGTCCAGTCGTGGAACACGGTCTTCAGGGCCAACTCGCTCTCGTCCCACGAGAGGGACGGGAACACTTGGCCGTAGGCGTCCGCGACCGCCGCAATCACGGTCGGGTCGACGTGCCAGTAGTCCGTGTAGATTGCCAGGTGGGTGGCATCGATGACCTCGAGCCCTTTGAACACCTGCGCGAACAGCTGCGATCCGAACTCCGCGGCCAAGGCGTCCTTCGCATGGACGTCGCCATGATCGCGGCGCTCAATCAGAGAGATCGCGTAGAGGACGTCGCTCATGTCCATCGTGGCGCCGTTGTGCCACTGGCCGAACGTGAAGGAGAAGACCACCTTCGAGGCCGCTTGGGTCCCCGACTTCACGTGTCCCCACGTGTTGTTCCACGATCCGGGCAGGAGGCCCGCGCTCGCGTTGAACTCATACGCGGTCGTCGGAACCGCCAGCTTGCCAATCGGACCGTTGGTGGTCACGTCGAACGACGAACGGATCGGTATGTAGAGGCCCGTGTGCGGGTCCGGGAAGACCCCGTAGTCGACGAAGTCGTAGCGCGGCAGGACGTCATACAGGAAGCTGAATCCCGACGCACCCCACGGAACCCACGGCGACACGAACTGCGCCCGGTTTCCGATCTTGACCTGTCCGCCTTCGATCTTGTTTCCGCCGCTGTCGAGCTTCTGGGCGGTCCTCGTCGCGAAGAACGACCACGTAGCTCCAGCAAGGTCATACACGAAGGGGGCGATTCCTTTCTTCGCGTACGGGAACGTCGCACCGGCAGCGAGCCACACCCGGACGCCATCCTCGACACCCTGGGTTGCCGCGGTCTGGAACAGCGATTGTCGGGTCCCTACGCTGACGTATTGCCCGGCGAGGAGCCGGTTGCACGCGTCCGCCAGCTCCGCGGGCGGCGTGTACGTGCCGCCGTTCACGGAGAAGAACGGCTCTCCGTTGCCGCCACAGTAGAAGTAGTAGGGATCCGTGTCCGGCCACGTCGTCAGGGCCGTCGAGGCGAACCCTTCAGTGTACGCCATCCAGGCGCCGCCCGTCGGGTCGCCGCGGTACACGACGTTGTTCGCCGTGGCCCGGTTGATGACCTGCTCGTTCACCGTGAAGCCGATGCTCCGCAGCTGGGCCGTCACATAGTCGCCGATCTGGTGCCGTTGGTCCTCGACCCGCGCGAGAAGCTGGATCGTCATCGGAGCGCCTTTGTACTGCCACGTGCCGCCGCTGAAGGCGACATCCGTGATGCGAGAGAGAGCCTCGGTCACCATCGAGTTCGCCTTCGCGGGGTTATACGGATACGCCGCCTCGAGGGACGCGAAGAACACGGGGTTCCGCGCGTACTCGGGCGTTTGGGAACTTTCGACCGCGGTCATGGGGAACGCGGCTCCGCCGTAGATTTCCCTCGCGATGTACGAGCGGTCGATCAGATAGTTCATCGCGGTCCGTACCTCCCGGACCGAGAAGGGATTGAAGATCGAGCCCGCCGCCGTCGCGTTCGTCGCCGCCGGATTGAAGAGCATGTCTTCCGTGCTCCCCGCGACCGTGATCAGGCCGATGTTTGGATCCTGCTGGGCCGCTGACAGCGTCGCTTGCGTTCCATAGAAATATAGCCACATGTCGAGGGTCCCGGCATCCATCGCTGCGGTTGCCTGGGAACCGTCGGACTGCAAAGACCAGATGATGGAGTCCGCCCAACCACCATGCCGGGTCGTCTGCGCGGTCACTCGACCGGGCGTCAGGACGACCAGACCGGCGGCGAGCAAGGCTACCATCACCAAGATCGCCAACCATTTTTTCATTGTAGTTCAACTCCGCGCAACCGAGAAAGAAAGCACTCCTCCCCCGGCGCGCCGGACGGAAAGCGTCCCTTGCGTATTTATGCGTATCTCCCACGGTTGGACGTCCTCTGGCCTGCGGGCTCGTCCCGTTCGAAAATTGTCTCAAACTTTCTCCGTTTCTTCGATAAACGTCCTACCTTTTCGCGGTGCGAGGAGGCGGCTCGGATTTTCTGTTCCAATCCAATACGCGCTCGAGCCATGCCGCGGCCGGGGACGATTCGAACCGAAAGAATGAGAACCTTCTTTCCGGCCCACGGGTTTCGCAGAGGGAACCGATTGGTCGCATTTGGTAGCCGCGCCACATCGATGCTCGTCCTCGTCGCCCTGCTCGCATGCGCAGCAGCGCTGAGTCAATCGGAAGTGACCGCTGCCGCGAGTCCTGCCACGCCACCGTTTGCGTGGAAGATTGAAACCGCAGATTCGAGCGGAAACACCGGCGTCCACACGTCCATCACGCTTGCGGGCGCGGATACCCCTTACATTTCCTACCAAGACAGCGCGAACTCGGAGGTGCTTTTGGCGCATCGCGACGGAGCGAACTGGAGCTCGGAGCTCGTGGCCGGTCGGGGGAATTTCGCGGGAGATACGAACGTCGTCGTTGCGCCGAACAACACGATCGAGGTGTCCTATTTCGACCGGGCGCAACGCGCGATCATGTATGCCGCGAAAGGGGCGAGTGGCTGGGCCACGATGCGAGTCGACTCCGGGTTTTCGGAGGGGTTCAATCGACTCGCCCTGAATCCTTTGGGCAATCCCTGCCTTGTCTACACCGGCTTTGATGGTTCCCTCCGCTACGCCGCTTGGAATGGCGCCGAATGGTCCATCGACGTGGTCGACCAGACGACGGTTACCTCCCGATACGCAGACCTCGTGTTCGATGGGTTGGGCCGGCCGCACATCTCGTATTATGGGAACGGCAACCTGCTGTACGCCGAGCGAACGTCCAGCGGCTGGAGCCGAGTGATCGTCGATTCAACGCCGCGGGCAGGGCTCTATTCCCGGATCCGGCTTGATTCGCGGGGAACTCCGCACATTGCGTACTACGCGAGCGCGAACGCGAGCTTGATGTACGCGACCCGCTGGTCGGTCGGTTGGAGCGCGGAACTCGTCGACGGACAAGGCGACGCGGGCGTGGACCTGAGCTTCGCAATCGATCGACAGGACCGGGCGCAAATCGCGTACTATTCGCGGATCGCGGGAGACTTGCGGTTCGCCATCAAGGCGGATCCTCAATGGATCCGCGAGACCGTCGACACCGGCGGGGTCTCAGGATGGTACACCGGAACCGCAATCGACTCGCGCGGCCTGCCGCACATCTCGTATTATGACTGGACGGAGGGAACTCTTCGACAGGCCGAGGGGGCCATTGCCCTGCAAGTCCGCACCCTCACGGCGTCCCAAGTCGATCCTTCGTCGGCGACCCTCCGGGGGGAACTTGTCGCTCTCGGAATTCACCCAGGAGTCGCGGTCGAGTTCGCTCTCTACCCCGTGAACGGCCCAGACACGGTCTACCGCGCCGGCAATCTGACCGCAGCGGGAGGGTTCTCCCTCGTCGTTCGCAATCTGACCACGGACATGATGTATGGATTTCGGGCCGTCGGGATCGCAGGGAACGAGACAGCGCAAGGGTCGACCGTCTCCTTCCGCCTCGCATCTGCCCCGCCTCCTTCGCCTCCGTACGCGCTCTTCATCGGCACGGGGATCGCCGCAATCGTCGGTGTGACTATCCTCGTCCTAGCCGTCCGACGGCGCAAACGGCCTCCTTCGCAAAGCTCGCCGATTCGCTAGGTCGCAAGGTGGCAAGCGACGCGGTGACCTGGCCTCAGCTCGCGCAGTTCGGGGTCCTTGACGTCGCAGAGGCCCATTTGCGCAATCGGGCACCGGGGATGGAAATGGCATCCGGTCGGGAGGTCGACGAGATTCGGAGGCTCCCCGGGAAGCGATTGGCGGACGACGAGACGGTTCGCGGGGTCCGGATCCGGGATTGCGCCCATCAACGCTTGCGCATACGGATGCAGCGGCTCCCCGAGGACCGAACCGACGGGGCCCTCCTCCACGAGTCGACCCGCGTACATGATCCCGATGCGGTCGGCGAAGTGCTTCGCCGTGGCGAGGTCGTGGGTGATGTAGAGGAATGCGATTCCGAACTGCTGCTGAATCTGCCGGAGGAGTCGCAGGATCGAGATTCGGACGGACGCGTCGAGCATCGAGACGGGCTCGTCCGCGAGGATGAATTCCGGATTCAAGATGAGGGAGCGGGCGATCGCGACCCGTTGGCGCTGCCCCCCGCTCAGCATGTGGGGGTACTTGTTCGCGAAGAACGTGGGGGGATTGAGTTTCACGGCCTGAAGGGCTTTCATGACCGCCTCCTCCCGTTCCTTGGATTCCCCCTGCTTGTGGATGACCAGCGGCTCCTCCAGGATCCGGTACACGGGGAAGGCAGGATTCACGCTCGAGTACGGATCCTGGGGAATCATCTGGGCCTTCCGTCGGAGCCACATGAGCCGCTTTTCCGCACTATGCGTGATGTCCTGACCGTCGTACAGCAACTTCCCGCCCGTGGGCTCGAGCAGGCGGATAATCGTCCGGCCGAGAGTCGTCTTCCCCGACCCGCTCTCGCCGACGATGGCGACGGTCTCGGCTCGTTTGATCGTGAGCGTGACACCATCCACGGCCTTCAGGTGGAGCGAACCGCGGAAGAGTCCCAACCCGACGTCGAACCATTTCGTCAGGTTGTCGGTCTCCACGATATTCGAAGAGTGCTGCTCGGGCCCAATCTCGGTCGGCATCTCGGCGAGCGCGGTCGTCATGCGGCCCCCTCCGTCACGAGCCAACACGCGGCCCTCCACTCGGTCCCGACGATCGGCGGCGGGGTCGTCTCGTACAACTTCACCTCGACCGACTTCGTCTTGCCTTGAACCGACTCGATGGATTTGAGGAAGCGATTCTTCTCGCTCGTTGCCGCGACGAACGCGTTTAGCTTTTGGACGAAGTCGGACACGGATCCGTTCGCTCCCGGCTTGATGAGGAGACTCGTCGGACTCTTGGCCGACATCGACGCAATCGAAGGGACTTTGTCTTTGGCTTCGCCGGAGGATTGGAGGAGGTCCATTTGGGCGATGAATTCCTCGGCCGACCATCCGCACTTCTCGAAGGAGACGGGACATCGCAGGTGGAATCGGCACCCGGGCGGTGGGGCCGTCAGGTCCGGCGGGGCGCCCGGGATGAAGTCCGGCGCCTCCTCGCTCCGCAACCGCGGCACGCTCGCGAGGAGTTTTCCGGTGTATGGGTGCTTCGGTCGGACGAACACCCCGTCCGCGGGGCCCACCTCGATCAACTCCCCGGCGTACATGATGCCGACGAGATCCGCGAGCTCGCTCGCCAGGCCGAGATCGTGCGTGATGAAGATGTACGACAACCGGTCCGTGTTCTTCAGATCCTTGAGGAGGTTGATGATGTTCGTCTGGGTCATCACGTCCAACGCGGACGTCGGCTCGTCGAGGATCACGACCTTCGGTTTCAGGATGAGCGACATCGCAATGACGACGCGCTGCTTCATGCCGCCACTGAGTTCGTGCGGATACCGGCGGGCAATGTCGGCGGGGAGCCCGACCTTGCGGAGCACGTCCAGCGCCTGGTCGGCGGCTTCGTCCCGGTCGACGTCGTAGTGGACCATGAGCGGCTCGGCCACCTGAAAGCCCACGCGGACCGCGGGATTCAGGGCGTTCATCGCCCCCTGGAAGACCATGGAGATTCCCCGCCACCGGACGTTCCTCCGAAACTCTTCGTCCGTGAGCTCCATGACGTTCTGACCGTCGAACTCGACCTCACCGTCGTACCGCAGGACGTTCTTGGGGAGCAAGCGTAGGATCGCGTTGGCCGTCGATGTTTTCCCCGAGCCGCTCTCCCCCACGAGGGCGATCGTCTGCCCCGGCTCGAGCGCGAAGGAAATGCTGTCGACCGCGTGGACGGGCCCCTTCCGCGTCCGATACCAGAGAACGAGGTTCTTGACGTCGAGAGTCGGCACGGCGTCCGCTCCTATTGCTCGCGCAGACGGGGGTTCAGGACCTTGTCGAACGCGTACCCGAGCAACGCGAAGGCCACGGTTGTGAAGATGATGCCCGCCGCGGGGAAGAACACCCACCACCAAAAGGTGTAGAAGATCGCCGGCCCCGCGCCGTACGCGTTCCCGAGGAGTTGCCCCCACGTCGGCAGGTTCGGATCTCCGAGGCCCAGGAAACTCAAGGATGCCTCGAGGAAGATGAACGCGGGGACCGTCAGGGCGATCAAGGCGAAGGTGTAGGGCATGACCCGCGGCAAGATGTAGCGGAACAGGATCCGCCCCCGGCTCGCCCCGTAGGACCTCGCGGCTTCGATGAACTGCTCCTCCTTCACCTGGAGCACGATGGATCGGGTGACTTTCGTCGTGGCGCCGACGACGCCGAAGACCACGAGGATGAAGAGGATCAGGATGAGGCTCGGACGGTAGAGGATCCCGATCAGGATGAGGATCGGCAACGTCGGGATGATGAGATAAAAGTCGGCGGTGCGTTGGACCAACTCGTCGACGGCCCCGCCGTACCAGCCGGAAATCGCGCCGAGGAGGGTCTGGATGAGCACGGTCGCGAGGGCTCCCGCCAGGCCGAACGCGAGGGCCACCGGCGCCCCCCAGAGAAGGGCGATCAGAAGATCGCGGCGTTGGTCGTCGGTCCCGATGAGTCCATAAACCGTACCGAACACGACGGCGCGAGCGTTCGCGTCATCGACCGACGAGAACCCGTCCACCTCGAATCTGATGGAGTACTTCCCTTTGAGGACCTGCGCGGTGCGGGGATCCAACATCGAGTGGTTGAGCTGGGCCATCAACAGGACCTGGGCCTTCGGAGGATTGCTGTAGAACCCTGTCGGGCTGGGGAAGAGCTCGCCCCACTCCCCTGAAGTCGTGACGTTATTCGAGATCAGCCACTGTTTGACGTTCGCGTAGACCTGATACGACGGATCCTTGAAGCTCGGGTAGGTCAGCGAGTAGGTGATCACGTCCGCGGGACGAAACTGGCTCACGTTCGACGCCCGCAGGCTCGGGGTATCCTCGAATAGCTGGACCTCTTGGCCATCCGGGCGCGTGAGCCACGACCGCACGAGGGGACTTTTCGACCCAAACATCGTGGTCATGTAAAGACTGATTTCGCTGGGAAATGCGTCGGCTTGGAAGTCAAAGCTCTGCTTGAGCACTACGATCGTGTAGTTCTGTCCCTGGACCTCGAAGGAAACGCGGACGTGGTCGAAGCCGCCGGATTGCCCCGCGGGTGGGATGATGACCGTGCGTGGCTGGCGCTTTCCCGTGAATACCTCGGACCACTCGGGGGGCACGAGTTTCGGATTGTCCGACCATTGTCCTGGATTGCTCCATTGACGGACGACGTCAAACGGCACGAGCAAGGGGACCAGCACTGCCAACAGGATGAGGAACCCCAGCATCGCCGTGGCCGCCAGTCCGCTCTTCGTCCTCGCGGCCTCAAGGAACGCGGCTTTGAGGCCGATCGGTGCGGAGATCGCCATAGGGCTACCTCCTCAAGGCCTTGATTCGCGGATCCAGGAGACTGTACGTGACGTCCAGCAAGAATACGGTGACCACGAGGAGGAGCGCGTAGACCGTCGTGAGGCCGATGACGACAGGCGCGTCGAACAGGGAAATGGCCTCGTAGAATAGCAGGCCGAGCCCCGGATATTGGAAGACGGTCTCCGTGATGATCGCACCCGTCCACGCCGCGGCGAGGGTCAACGCGAGCGACGTGACGATCGGCGGCGAGGCCGCCCGCAGGACATACCTCGAGAGGACGTCCCGCTCTTTCAGGCCCTTGGCTCGCGCGGCGAAGACGAAGTCCTCGTCCATGACCTGAAGGACGAGGTTCCGGGTCGTGTAGGACCATGATCCGAAGACGGAGAAGGCGACGGCCGCCGCCGGGAGGATCATGTGCCACTCCATGTCCTTGAAGTAGTCGGCGGGCAGCACGAGGCCCCAGACCAAGAGGAGCGCCGCGCCGGCCCCGAGGATCCCGAAGCCGACGAGCCGGTATTTCGAGCGCAGGCGTGCATAGACCACATAGCCGGCTCCGAGGAGGCCGGCCGCAATCAGCGGCGGGAAGGCGAGGATCAGCGGAGACGGAGGGAGCGGGGGCACACTCGTGAGCCCTCCGGCCGGGAACACCTTGAACACGTAGGCAAAAATGAGGATGAACAAGATCCCGTAGACCCAGGGGGGCACGACGAACGTCGTCACGGACAGGACGGTCATCCCGCGATCGAACGCGGACAGGGCCTTGCGGGCCATCCAGAGTCCGAGCCAAATGCCGAACACGGCGGCGACGACGTTGGCGACCGTGAACAGGACGAGGCTTCGCGGCAGCCTTTCAAAGATGATGTCCGAGACCCGCATGGAGAGGTCCGAGGAGTGGAGTTGGGTCGCCCGCCCGAGGTTGAGCTGCAGTGCGTTGAACGTGTAGCGGAATGATTTCTGGAAAAACGGCTCGTTTAGGCCCTGGGCCTCGATGATCGAGTTGTACGAGATGTTAAACTGACGCGCCTGTTCCTGGGGTGGCAGACGTTGGAACGCCGGATTCCGCGCGTACTGCTGTTTCAAATCCGTGTAGATTTGGTCCTTCAGGATTTGGTCGACCCGGCCGCCGCCGTTCGCAATCACGACGGTGGCGTAAATCGCAAGAATGAAGGTGATGACAAGGAATATGGCCCGCTTCGCAAGATGCCAGACCACCCCCATGATAGAAGAGAAGCACCCGCCGGTCATTTAAGGCTTTTGAGCGCTACCCGGAGGACCGTCCTCTCGTCATTTGGTCGAGCGGAATTTGGTCATTGAGCGAACCCGATGTCCCGCTGGTCCGGGCTCGTTGATCGCGCTTCGGTCCCCATGGTCCGCCGGAAAAACTGCAAGAGGTGCAGCTGAAGGGAGAGGTCCCTCCCCTTCCGCCGAATGTCCTCGGCGACCTTGGGCTTCAACACGATCTGGAAGGGAAAGTCGTAGCGGACGTCCATGAGGACGAGAGGCTCCGGCTCGATCGAACCGAAATCGTGCCGACCCCCGGCGAGGGCGTCTTCGAGTTCCTCGATGGTCGCCTCGCGGCGGACCACGGCGAGCATTGCCGCCACGATGCGGCGGACCATGCCCCTGCGGAAGCTCCGAGCGCGGACATCGATGAAGGTCACCGGTCCTCCCCGGGAGACATCGATCGACTCGATCGCGAGGGGGCCCGAGAGGGGCTCCGAGCAGAAGGACCGAAAATCGTGGCTCCCGACGAACCGCGGGGCGACATGGCGAAGGGCCTCGAGGGACATCTCGTCGAGGAGGACGTAGCGGTACCACCGCTCGAGGGCATGGCGCGGATGAAACGCATCCGGCACCGCCGCCGCAGCCCATGCCCATACGTCTCTCGCCTTGTCGTTGAAAGCCCCGACGGTCGCCTCGAGCTTGAGGGGGCCATCGAACGCGATCACGTTCCCCACGGCGCTCACGCCGCGGTCCGTCCGGCTCGCACTTCGGAAGAACGCGCCGGAAGGGTCCCGGAGGATCTTCGCCGACCGCAGCGCCGCGAGGCACTCTCCCTCGACAGTCCGCCGATCGGGCTGTCGCTGATGTCCGAAGAACGCCCGTCCGTCGTAGGCAATCTTGAGGGCGACCCGCATGCCAAGGAATATCTCTCGTTGGATATATCGAGCGGATGTGGGGCCCCGGACGCGGATCGTCTTGGTCGAGCCGAAAAACGAGGGCAACGTCGGCGCCGTCGCGCGTGCGATGAAGAACTTCGATGCAGCCGACCTGATGCTCGTCAACCCCTGCCCGTTGGGCATCGAGGCTCGGCAGCGGGCGATGCACGGAGCGGACATCCTCGAGTCCGCGACCGTCGTCCCAGACTTGGCGACGGGGCTGAAGGATGTCGATCTGATCGTCGGGACCTCGGGCATCGATACAGAGAGCGAGAAGCGCTTCGCGCGCATCGCGATCGGTCCGCGGGACTTGGCGGCCAAAGTGCATGATGTCCGGGGGACGATCGCGCTCCTCTTCGGCCGCGAGGACTTCGGTCTGCTCGATGAAGAACTCCGTCGGTGCGACTTGCTGGTGACGGTCCCGGCGTCCGCGGACTATCCCATCCTCAACCTCTCGCACGCCGCGACGATCCTCCTGTACGAGCTGTTCGGCTCGGCGACCTCGAGGAAAGCCGCGCGCCCGATGTCGGGCCTGGAGAAGGAGAAACTCCACGCCGCCTTTGCCGACCTCCTACGGGCGACCGATTACCCGGTCCACAAGGTCGCGCGAACGAAGATCATGTTCCGCCGCATGATCGGCCGAGCCGTCCCGAGCGCCTGGGAGTTCCACGCGTTGATGGGCGTGCTCCAAAGGGCGACGAAGCGAATCCGACGACTCGAGGAGAACCGCTAGACGCCCTCGCCGCTGGAACGGTCACTTGACGATGCCGATCCCGAGGCTCTGGTCCGTCTTTTCCATGCTCTTCCGGCCGTCTTTCTGGATCTCCAACATCGAGCGGATCGCATCGATGTTTTCCGGGACCACGTCGGATTCCTGGTGGACGGCCTGGAAGTAGAAGAGGCGTTTCCCGCCGGTGACGTGGACGCCGTCCCTCCAGACGGCGATCTCGTACAGATCGGCGCGGTTGCGCGACAGGTCCCGCGCGAGCTCCATGATTTGAGCCGTCGACCTCACCCCATCGGCCCCGGAGACGAAGGCGACCCGCGGGAAGCGCTTCCACACGTCGAGGACCGCATCTTCGGTCGTCGCCCTCTTCAGATCGACGGCCAGGGCGTGGACGTGCATGATCGTCGTCGGCACCTTCAGCGCGATCGTGTGGATGTTCAGCTTCGGGAGGACGCTTTGGACATCGGGGCCGTGATGGGATGGCATCTCGAGCTCCGGCTCTACGGCGTTGATCGGGCCCTTCTTCGAATCCCCCGGATCCGTCGCACGACGGACCATGACCGCGAGGACGTCCGTCACGCCGAGCTGGTCGTCGAGGGGATAGAGCGTCCGGATGAGCCCCGTCGTGTTGCACGACGGCACGCGGACGAACTTCGCGCCGAGGCACTCCTCGTAGTTCGCCGCGGCGTTGAACGAGAGATTCGTCAGCGAGTGTTCCTCGCCGCCTTGCCAGATCGCCTTGATGCCGGCCTTCTCGTAGAGGGGCTTGTACCCGCTGTCCTCCGGGGTGCAGTCGACTACGAGGTCGGCGGCCCTCGCGAGATCGTCGAGGGCGCCGGAGACTTTGACGCCCGCCTTCTCGAACTTCGTCCCGGCGTCCGGGTTGGCGGCGTACAGGGCAAACCCCTTGCGGATGGCCATCTTGGCCTCGAAGTCGGGCCTCGCTTTGGCCACGCCGACGACGCGCATGTCGTCCTGGGCAGCGACCGCATCGGCCACCCGCTTCCCAATCGTCCCGTATCCGTTAATCGCGATCTTGGCGGTCACCGGCGGGCTCCGATGAGCCCAACGGAGTCACCACTAAAAAGCTTGTGCGAAGCGCCCGGCTCCAACGCTCGCAAAGCCTATTCCGTGCGGCTCCGCATACGGGCCGCATGAACTGCTATTACTGCGACAAGCCCGCGAGGGCCATCTGCCGCTTCTGCGGCGCCGCCGTGTGTCCGGACCATACGAGGGCGAACCGGTTCGTGAGCGGTTGGGCGGCGGAAGGCCGGGCGGACAACATCGTGGTCTTCAACGCGATCTGGTGCGGTCGCTGTGCGGTCCAGCCGATGTACATGGCCTAGCGCGCGGTCGCGCCTTTCGAATACAGGTCGCGCCGAATCCGAGGTACCATGGCCATCAGCACGGCGGACTCCGTGAGGCGCCGACGGTCGAGCCGCCCTTCCGTCAAGTGGCCGATGGCCCCTCGTTTCGAGCCGATCCCGCGGATCCCGGTCAGGCGATCCATGGCCTCTCCCACGGTGGAGCCGGCCTTCACCTTCTCGAGGACCTTCGCGGGATACGCGAAGCCTGGGCCGTGGCCGACGGTGAGGCGGCCGGAACGGTCGACGACCGCGCAGTACTGCACGTCGAAGTAATCGGAGAGGACGGGAGACCAGACCAGACCCGCCTCGATGCCGACGCCGAGATCGCCTTCGCGCAGGGCGGCCTTCGCGCGGTTCACCGCCCCGCGAACCGCCTCGTGGTCGAACGGCTGGTCGGAGACTTCCGTGGGGACACGCACGCCTCGAACCCGCGCGGGCAAGCCGAGGGCACGGAAGACCTCCCGCACCGCCCGGACCTTGACCGGATTCCCCGAGCCGACGGACACTTCCAGGGGCTTGAGGCGGCGGCCCCGACGGTCGATCAATCCCTGCCGGATTCGTCGGGAGGAGATCGGGAGGCCGTCTTGCGCGAGCACCATCGGGACCGCGCGGATGGCGAGGCGGCGCAGGCCTTTCGCGGCGCGCGCGTCGTTCAGGGCGAGGGCGACCGGCATTCGTTCGGCGGAGACGACCATCACGTCCAGATCGGGCAGGTCGTCCGCGGGTCCGAACGGATCGTCGATCGCTTCGATCCGCGCGCGCCTCCACTTGCGTGCGGCCAAGAGGCGTTTGAGACTGCGTTCTCGGACGGAGAAGGCATTGACGTCCGTCCGCGACTCCTTCGCGAAGCGATCCGTCGTGAGGCCGATGACCACCTCGTCGGGCCGCCCCTCGAAAGCGGAGCTTAGGAGGGCTTCGTGACCGGCATGGAGAACGTCAAAGGTCCCGCCGAGCACGACCCGCATTTGGTGGACCATCCGGTCTGCGCGATATAAGAATGACTCAGGGGATCAGCCGGCCCTCGCGAATCGCGAGGAGATCGGAGTAGATCGCATAGGCGGTCTGCCGCAATCCCGGGTTGCGCTCGATGATCTGCAGCTCCTTCAGCATGTCCGTCCGCACGACGAGCGAGCTAGACGTGCCGTCGACGGAGAACAGCGGATGGTCCGGCGGGACCGACTCCAGAGAGACGGAGGCGAGGAGTGTCCGTCCCCCCCGCCAACCGCGGGCGATGAGCTTGATCCGGTGGCCCGCGGCTCGGGTGGCCTCGATGCGCGCGGAGGTGAGGGACGAGATGCCCTGCCTGCGAACCTTCTCCGGCCGGAGTCGGCCTCCCATCAGGACGTTGACGAGCAGACATGCCTTGACCGCCGCGTCCCAGCCGTCCAGGTCCATCGAGGGATCCGTCTCGACGAGTCCCATCTCCCGAGCGGAGGCCACGCCTTCCTCGTAGGACCCGCCCGCCTCGATCTTCGATAGGATGTGGTTGCTCGTGCTGTTGAGGATCCCCTCGAACGATTCGATGCGAAGGCCGCGAAGGGCCTCCTGGAACAGGTTGAACACCGGCGCGCCGTCCATGACGGTCCCTTCGTAGCGGAATCCGACGCCGTGCTCGCGGGCCAACCTCCGAAGCCGTTGGTAGTGGTACACGACCGGCCCCTTGTTCGCGGTGATCACGTGCTTCCCGCTCGAGAGGGCTGCCACGATATGGTCCACCGCAATCTGTCGCGGCGCGATCCGGAGCGGTGAGATCTCGATCACGACATCGGCCCGGACCCGGTGAAGGTAATCGACGGAGGAACCATGGACCGCGCGGCCGCAGTTCTCCAGGGAGACTCCGGCGTCGGCCAGGCGGAGCGCCCGCCGGAGCTCGATTCCTCCGGCCCGCTCGACGGAACCGTGCCTTCCCGTAAGGATTGCGACGACGTCGGCGCGGAGATCGTGCACCTTCGCGAGTTCCGACTTGCGTTCGAGCAACATTCGGGCGAATTCGCGTCCCACGTTTCCGAACCCGACGAGGACGATCCGCAGGCGCAACCAGGTCCCTCGATCCCTCAGGGCGCGCCCTTCTCTGCGGCCAGTTCGCGGAGGGTTTCATCGACCCGGCCGAGCGCCTCGGAGAGGTAGGTTCCGGCGTGCCCCATGCCAATCCGGATGTAGCCGTCCATGCCGAACTGGTCCCCGGGGACGATCAGGGTCGACTTCTCCTTCAGCAAACGCCAAGCAAGGTCCGAGGAATTGATCCGAAGCGAGTACCGCAAGAAGCAGATCGCTCCCGCGATCGGAGGAATGTGCGTGAACATGGACCCGTGGCCGCCGATCCATTCGCGCAACATGCCGTAGTTCCGCTGAAGGATGGAACGCGTCCGGGCGAGGATTTCCTCCCTGCGGCCGGCGGAGAGCGCGATTTGCGCGAGGCGGTCGGAGAGATACGTCGGCGTCAGGCTCGTGTAGTCGTGGTAAGCCCACAACGTTTCGATCGTATCCGGAGGCCCGACGACCCAGCCGATCCGAAGGCCCGGCAGCGCATAGGCCTTGCTCAACCCGTTCAAGATGAGGGTCCGCTCGTAGTCGCCCCAGAGGCTTTCGGTCCGCGCGCCCTCGCGCTCCGCGCCCGCGTAGACTTCGTCGGCCAAGAGCCACGCCTTCGAATCCCGGGCGGCGTCGAGGACCGCCCGGCGCCGGTTCTCCCCCATCACGGCCCCCGTCGGGTTGTTCGGATTGCACACCGCGAGCGCTTTTGTCCGGCGACCGACGAGGGTCGCGAGCTCGTCGGGATCGAACTGCCATCCGAGATCTTCCCGGAGCCAGAGGGGGCGGATCTTGCCGCCGAACATCTGGACGAGGCCCCAGCTCTCCATGTAGTTCGGCAGCATGAGGACGACCTCGTCTCCCGGCTCGACGAGATGCCAGAGCGCCAGCAGGCAGGCTTCCGACGAGCCGTTCGTGACGAGGACCTGTTCCGGGGTCGCCCCACGATACATCCCGGCGATCGAGGAACGGAGCTCCGGAGTCCCGTTCCCCTGCGAGTACGCCAGCGGATGATTCAGGAAATGCTCGACGGACGCGTCATCGCGGAGGAGCTCCCGCAGCGGCAACGGCTCCACGCCGCTTTCCGAGAGGTTGAACTCCACGGAGTGCTCCCACGTGGATTGCCAACGCTCCATCTCGAAAGGGACGAGTTTCATCGGAGCCGTTCGTCCATCGAACACGGACGGATGAACATTCCCGCGATGAGCCAGCTCCCCCAACGGTCACGAGCACGGACGCCTTCGGAACCGAGGCAAGGCGGCGAAACCCGCGCGACGCCGATGCGGCGGTTCCCCGCGCCAACGATCGACCTCGGTTCCGAGTGCGCGAGAGAGCCGTTTTGGGGACGAAATTCACGTCCGAAGGCCCGCTTCTTCGCAACTACCGCTACAAAAATATTCCGTTCCCATTAAATACTAGGCACGCATTGCGCGCCCCGGACGAGAGGGGGCATGAGACGCCTCGGCGTGGTCGAGAATATCGCCCACGATGGGACGGTCCTCGTCCACGCGGAGTTTGCCCCCTCGCGAGGCGCCGACGTGCGGGACAAGCGGAACCGGCCGCTCGGACGGGTCGTGAAAGTGTTCGGCCCGGTCCGAGAGCCATTCGCCGCCGTCCGACCGATCGGCCCCGCGCCGGTGTCTCTGATCGGAGCCGACGTCTTCGTTGAAGAGGGAAACCATGCCGACCAAGAAGATCGAAGAGGCCGAAGAAGTCACTAGATGCCCGGAGTGCAACTCGGGGCACCTCTCCTTCGACTACGAACGCGGGGAGCTGATCTGCGAGGAGTGCGGCCTCGTGCTGAACGACCAGATGATCGACCAAGGTCCCGAGTGGCGGGCGTTTGACGTGGAGCAAGGCGAGAAGCGAGCCCGCACCGGGGCGCCGATGACCTACACGATCCACGACAAAGGCCTCTCGACCACGATCGGGTGGAAGAACAAAGACTCTTACGGGAAGTCGATTCCCACCCGGAACCGGGCCCAGCTCTACCGCCTCCGGAAGTGGCAGCGGCGGATTCGCGTGAGCAACGCGACCGAGCGGAATCTCGCGTTCGCCTTGAGCGAGCTGGACCGGATGGCGAGCGGGATGGGCCTGCCGCGGAACGTCCGGGAGACCGCGGCGATGGTCTACCGCAAGGCGGTGAACAAGAACCTGATCCGCGGCCGTTCGATCGAGGGCGTCGTCGCGGCCTCCCTGTACGCGGCCTGCCGACAGTGCAACGTCCCGAGGACCCTCGATGAGATCGCGAATTCGTCCCGGGTCGGTCGGAAGGAGATCGGCCGCACGTACCGGTTCATGACGCGGGAGCTGAAGCTGAAGCTCATGCCGACGAAACCGCAGGACTACGTGTCCCGGTTCTGCTCGGAGCTCAAGTTGAGCGGCGAGGTCCAGTCCCGCGCCGTGGAAATCCTGAAGGACGCCCAGGACAAGGAGCTCACCTCCGGCCGGGGTCCGACCGGTGTCGCCGCCGCGGCGATTTACATCGCCTCAATCCTATGCAACGAGCGACGGACCCAGAGGGAAGTGGCGGACGTCGCGGGCGTCACGGAAGTCACGATCCGAAACCGGTACAAGGAGCTCACGGAGAAGCTCGGCATCAAGGTCGAACTGTAGCCGCCTCTTCGTTTCCCCGCCAGGTTCAGAGATCGCGAACTACCACGAGGATTCCAACGGTCCACCCGATCAGGCCGGAGACCACGTACACGATTTCGAAGGCCGGGACCGCGTAAGGAAGGACGACCACGAACGCGAGGGCCAAGAGGACCGCGGCCGCCCAGATCGGCCACACCTCCGGCGTATCGCGAGGCCGGATCCGAAGGCCCGCGCGGACGATGAGGGAGGACGCCCCGAGGGCCATGGCCAGTTGTTCGCTCAAGAGGACGAGGTCTTGGGCCCGCGACCCGGAAGCCAGTCGAACGAGATGGTACGCCAGGATCGCGGCGAGCAAGAGGAAGGCGATCGCGAGGACCCATCGACCGGCGATCCACCAACGCTCCGCCTCAAACCGATCCTGCACCCCGCGATAGAGCAGGAATGGAGAGGCCATCCGCAGGCCGACCGTGATCAGGGCGATCGGGAGGAAGTACAGCGGGTCGGAGACGGCGTACGTGACAAAGAGGACGCTGGCCACTCCGACTCCCAGGATCACGGCGAGGAGGACCGCGAACGTCCGACGGGATACCGCGAACGTCCACGCGTGATGGAGGGCCGGGACGAATGCCAGGAACACGGCGCCGAAGGCCAGGAGTCCGGAGAAAAGGTAGATGAGCTGGACCTCGCCGGCCGCCATCGTCGTCCCCTACCGTAGCCGTGGCATCAGGGCAGTCGGAGCTGGCCGTGGATGATCGGCACGGACTGTCCCCCGACGCGGATCACCTTGGGCTGGCCGGCCTCCGTCTCGACGGTCACCTCGATTCGACTCGCGTGGTGAATCTCCATTCCCTGTTCCACAATGAAGGTCGGCGCGGGCAGCTTGCCATGCGCGGCGAGGTAGGCGCCGCAGGCGCCCGCGGCACTCCCGGTCGCCGGGTCCTCGAGCCCGAGATCCGGGGCGAACCCGCGGGCGTGCACCGCGGCGTCGGGGGCCGTCGCCTCGAGGGCGAACGCGTAGCACACGATCTTCTCCCCGAACTTGGACATGACGCCCTTCAACGCCCGCAGGTCCGGGTCGAGTCCTCGCACCACCTCGAGGGTCCGCATCGGCACCTGCAGCGACGGAATGCCCGTCGCGGTCACCTGCGGCACGAGGCCCTTCAGGCCGATATCGCGCACGCGGACCCCGAGGGCCTCCGCCAGCGGCCCCGTGTTTTTCAGCTCCGCCCCCAGGGAGGGCTCGCCCTGGGTCATGATCACTTTCTTGACCTGACCGCCCTCGCAGATCAGTTCGAGGGGTAGGACGCCGATCTCCAATTCCTGATAGATGATCGAGGATCCATCGGGATGCGGGACGAGCCCCTCGAGGGCCGCGACGAACGCGGTCCCGATCGACGGGTGGCCCGCAAACGGGATTTCTCCGGCCGGAGTGAAGATGCGATTCCGATAGTTCGCCGACGGATTGCTCGGAGGGAAGACGAAAGTCGTTTCCGAGAGGTTCATCTCGCGGGCGACCCCGAGCATCTCCGTGGGCGAGAGTCCGGTCGCGCGGTGGTAGACGGCGAGAGGGTTCCCTGTCATGGGCGTGTCCGTGAACACATCGACGCGCCAGAAATCGAAGAACCGCTCGGACATGGGGGGGACCTCGCCGCGGATGGCAATCCGCGTTCTTAATGCTGGTCCGACAGGTTTTTGCCGGCCTCTTCCTTCCCGCGCCGGAGAGGAGCCGCATCGCCCCCACCGGAGGCGGAGGCCGCGCCGACCTGGCGATCGAGGACCCCCGGCTCTCCGATCGCGTCCAGAAATTCCCCGAGTCCGTGATCCGGGAGATGACCCGCATCGCCGCGCTCCACGACGCGGTCAATCTGTCCCAAGGCTACCCGGACTTCGACCCGCCGCGCGAACTCACGGAAGCGGCGAAGCGCGCCCTCGACGGGGGCTACAACCAGTACTCCATCACCTGGGGCGCGCGGGAACTGCGGGACGCGATCGCCCGTCGGGCGAAGGCCTTCAACGGAATCGACGCCGATCCGGAGACGAACTTGGTCGTCACCTGCGGCGCCACGGAGGCGATGATGGCGGCCATGCTCTCCCTCATCAACCCTGGCGACGAGGCGGTAATCTTCGAACCGTTCTACGAGAACTACGGGCCCGACGCGATCGTCAGCGGGGCCCGCCCGCGGTACGTCCGCATGGAGTGGCCGGATTGGACCGTGGATGAGGAGGAGTTGAAGGCCGCCTTCACCGACCGCACGAAGGTCCTGATCCTGAACACGCCGAACAATCCGACGGGAAAAGTCTTCGGCCGTCCAGAGCTCAAATTGATCGCCGATCTCTGTACCGACCACAACGCCGTCGCGGTGACGGACGAGATTTACGAGCACATCGTCTTCGATGGCGCCAAGCACGTCTCCCTGGCCGCGATCGGCGACATGTCGAATCGAACGATCACGATCAACGGACTCTCGAAGACCTACAGCGCGACCGGCTGGCGGATCGGATGGGCCATTGCCCCGAAGACCCTCGCCCATGCGATGCGGCGGACCCACGACTTCCTGACGGTCGGAGCGCCCCATCCGTTGCAGATCGCGGCGGCCGTGGCCCTCGGCCTACCCGAGGCCTACTACCGGGATCTGGCCTCGATGTACCAGAAGAAGCGGGACCTTTTCGTCCGGGGCCTCCAGGACGCGGGGCTCGATTGCCATCCGCCGAAGGGGGCCTACTATGTGATGGCGAACTTCGGACGCTTTCCCTTCGAAGACGATTGGTCGTTCGCGATGCATCTCGTCGAGCGCCTGCGGGTCGCCGTCGTGCCTGGCGGTTCCTTCTACGGCGACCCGAAAGACGGCCGTCGCTTCGTCCGCTTCATGTTCTCGAAGCGAGACGAGACGCTGACCGAGGCGATCCGCCGCCTCCGGGGACTCCGGGACGTGCGGTGAGATGCCGCGCGGGGCGGACCTCGTCCTCGTCGGCGCGAACGTTTTCACCGGTTCACAGCGTCGCCGATGGGCGAAGGCCCTCGCCATTCAGGACGGGCGGATCCTCGCGGTCGGCACCGAGGGCCAGGTGAGTCGGGCCGCCGACCGCGGCACCCGTCGGCTCGACCTTCACGGACGGATTGTCGTGCCCGGATTCATCGATGCCCACACCCACATGGCCGACAGCGCGGGGGAGTTGGGATGGACGAGGCTCGACGGAACCCGCTCCATGACCGAGGCGATCGCCCGGCTTCGGAAGGCTGCGGCCCGTACGGCTCGCGGAGCGTGGGTCATCGGCGTCGACTGGGACGAAGCGAAGTGGACGGAACGGCGGTACCCCATGCGAGACGATTTGGACCGGGCCTCGAAGGATCGCGCGGTCGTCGCCCGCCGAATCGACTGTCACATGGGGTCCCTGAATTCCGTGGCGCTTGAGGCCGCGCGGGATCTCGTCGGCCTGCCAGGGTTCGAGGTGGACGGGTCGGGGCGACCGACGGGAATCTTGAAAGAAGAGGCGTTCGCGAAACTCCACGACCGTTTCGGTGCCGGACCCGCCGTCATCGAGCGGAACCTTCCGAGGATCGCCCGGATGGCGCACCGCCTCGGCATCACTTCGGTTCATGACGTGGTCTCGATCCCCGCGTGGACGGCCTACCAGCGCCTGCGTCGAGCGGGACGGCTCAGGTTGCGGGTGTCCGCCTGGGTCCCGACTGCAGCCGCGGAGTCGTTCGCGCGCGCCGGGATCCAATCGGGCTTGGGGGACGAATGGCTGCGGATGGGCGGCGTGAAAGTCTTCTCCGATGGCTCCCTCGGCGCCTTCACCGCTTTCCTCGATTCCCCGTACGAAGGCCGGGGCAAAGATCGCGGGATTCTGATCCACCCTCCGACGGAACTGAGATCGATCCTGGAGACCGCTCACCGGGCGGGCCTTCGGACCGCGACCCACGCGATTGGCGATGCGGCGTCGCGACTCGTCGCGGAGACTCTCGCCGAGGTCCAGGAGGAAAACCCGCGCGAACCGATGCGCCACCGGATCGAACATTTCGAGCTCCCGGACGAGGAGACGCTCCGGCTGACGAGAGATGCGGGGCTCATCGCATCGTGTCAGCCGAATTTCGTCGGGCAATGGAGCGGGCCCGGAGACGTGTACGAGATGCGCCTCGGCTCGGATCGGCTCCGGAGGAACAATCCGTTTCGGCGGATCGCGCGCCTCGGCATCCCGTTGTGCTTTGGATCCGACGGAATGCCGTACGGACCCTTGTACGGAATTCACTGGGCCGTCAACGGATATTTCGACGACCAGTGTCTCTCTCCCGAGGACGCGTTCCGAGCGTATTCGGCGAAGGGCGCGTATGCCTCGTTCGAGGAGACTCGCAAGGGTACATTGGAACCCGGGAGGGTCGCCGACTTCGTCGTCCTCGACGGCGACCCTTTCCGGGAGCCCGAAACGATCCGCAAATGCAAGGTCCGCGAAACCTGGTTGGACGGGCAGCGTGTCTTCGCTTCGAGTTCCTGAGGAGGGGCGTGACCGCGGCCCGCGCCATCCCTACGATCGACTCGGAGAGACGGCGGCCCGGAAGGCCCGGAACACGCTGCCCCACACCTTTCCGTCGGAGCGGACCTTGTTCTCGAAGTTGTTCACGGAGGCCCAGGCCTCGAAGGCAGCCTTCGTCTTTGGGTCGAACTTGCCCGATGCCGCACCGCGGTAGAATCCCAGCGCCGTGACGCCTGCTTGGAGCTCTCGGACCACGTCCGCGTTCAGCGGGAGGACGTCCTTCGGGTCTTCCCGATCCAGCAATGTGACGTCATATACGTTGAACACGCGGACGAGTTCTTCGATCGGCGCCGGGTGGTCGTCCACCCGGACGTCGATCCAACGATCGTTGAATCCTCCGTATCCACCGCGGCCGCGCACGACGAGGAGCGCGGCCGATTGCTGCCCACGTTTGTCGCCCCCGGCCCGCTGGCCCGCGGAGAGAGCCGCGAGGAGCCGGACCGGAAGGTCGCCTTGCGTCCTCTCGAAAGCCTGGCCCATCCCTTTCACCACGTCGGCGCCGGCGAGCAGATTTCCTTGGCAGGCGTAATGTTGGCCGACGAGATGGCCCGCCCACGGGAAGCATTCCTTCCCGGTATAGGAGGCGGGCCGACCGCGCGCGTCGACGATGCCCACCTGGCGCCGGGCGGCCTCCTTATCGGCCTTCACGAGGCGTTGCAGCACATCCTTTGGCGCGACGCGCTGTTTCATCATGCCGAGGGCCTTCGGACCGAAGGTCGTGTTCGCGTAGGATTGCGTCGCGACCGCGCCGACCCCCGCCTGGGCGAATGGCACCACGGCGCCGACCGCGACGAATCTCGACTCGACCGCGACGCCGAGATCTTTCGTCTTCGGATCGAATCCGACGATGCTAAAGGTCGATGGGACCGACGAGCGCATCGGCCCGTCATCGAAAGGAGCCTATTTCCCGGTTCCCGCAATCCTTAAGGACGCCCCTCCGGCTCCGACGCCGGCGCGATGCACGTCCTGCTGGACCTCTACGGCGTCCTCCTGGAGCACGAGAAGACTTTCCGCGGATACCGGGAGCGCCTGGCCGCGCTGCTCGCGGCGCGCTTCGGAGGAGAGGCCGAGGCATGGCGACGGGCCCACGATGAGGCCTTCGTGACCTACACGCGACGCGCGAACGAAGCGGACTGGGACGCTCGCGGGTACGGGGACGTGGTCGACGAACTCGACGCGCGCCATCTCCAGGAGATGTTCGAGCGGATGGGCATTCCACCGGCCACGGGCGACCCGCTCCACCTCTCCCGAGAGCTCGAACGGGAGGCCCTCGCCGGAGTGAACGCGCGCTTCCCGGACGCGAGAACCGCAATCGAGAGGCTCCGCCGGATGGGGCACCGCGTGTACGTGGCCACGGGCGGGAGCGAGACAAACGAAGCCGCCCTCCGAGGCGCCGGCCTGTCCGGCCTCATCGACGGAATCTTCAGCGGCCATTCTCAAGGCGTCCACAAGAGTCGCCCCGCGTATTGGGCGGAGGTCCCGCGGACGATCGGGGCGAGGCCCTCGGACTGCGTCCTGGTCGACGACCGCCTCGACTACCTCGAGGCCGCGGCCTCCGCGGGTATCCTCGCATTGCTCCTCGACCGCAAGGGAGCCCACCGCCCGGAGGCCATGCCGCCCTACGTCGCGGCGACCTTACGAAACCTCGCGGGCCTGCCGCAATGGGTCGTGACGTGGACGACGTCGCATCCCTCATGACTCGGGCCCGCCGAACTCCAGGAGGCGCTTCTGTCCGTGTTCCGGCGTGTGGATCGCCGCGAAGTCCACGCCCGGGAGACCGAGGATCCGGCGGAACTGATCCGCGCACGCGGGGCCAAACCCGGCGAAGTGATTGTTGAAGAGCACGAAAGCGCGAGCGACGCGGTCCTGGACCGACCGCAGGCGCGCGGCCCACTTCTCCATCTCCGCGGTCCGGTCGATTTGGAGGCGGCCGAGATCGCTCAGGGATCGATCGCCGATGAACCGGAGGTACACGAAATCCGCGGTGATCTCCGGCAGGGTGTTCAGGTATTGCACTTCGTTCCAAACGAGCGCGACCTCCCGGCGTCGCAGGGCATCGAAGACCTCCGGCCGCATCCACGAGCTGTGACGGAATTCCACAGCGTACCGGTAGTCCCGCGGTGCGCCGTCGAGGAAGGCGAGAACCCGCTCCATTCCGTCGTCCTGATGGAGGAACGGCGGCAGCTGCACCAGGAGCGTCGCGACCTTCGGGCGTAGCTCGCCGATCGAACGGTAGAACCGATCGAGGGCCTCCCGGGTCGGCCGCATCGCATTCTCGTGCGTGATCACCCGCGGAAGCTTCGCGGCGAACGAGAACGAATCCGGCACGGAGTCCCTCCACGATCGGATGGTCGCCGGCGGCGGGATCGTGTAGAAGGTGGAATCGATCTCGACGAGGTCGAACACCTTGCTGTAGAGCTTCAGGAACTCCGATTGGGGCGTGTGACGCGGATAGAAGGGACCGACCCAGAAGTCGTAGGAGTACCCGACGCAGCCGATCCGAAGCTCCACGGCCGCGCTCATGGAGACGGTGGGAGAAGGCTCTTGCGCATGTGGGTGCGGCGGTGGTGACGTACCTCTAAGTAGAGGTACGCGCCCGATCCGTCATGAGAATCTCACGGGCGGACGCGTTCGAGTTTCACGTACCGCACGTCGGAGCCGACCTCGCCGAAGAGGATCTGCTTCTTCACTCCATGCGCGAGTCGAACTGCGCGGCTGATTTCCGGCCAAGCGCCGCGATGCCCCTTCGGGACCACGTGCACGAGATACTTCGCGTGGTGCGATTCCGGATCTCCCTCGTAGGCGCGGAAGTGCGACCCATACTTGAAGCCGGTCTTGGAGATGACGCCGCGAGCCGTCAGGTCCTCGTAGGCCCGGAGCCGAAGATCGAAGTCCGGCTGAATGGCCTTCGCTTCCTTGACGAGCCGCGCCAGGCGGATCGGCCGGTCCGTCTCGGCGTTCCGGACTTCCGCGGTCCCGGCCTTCAGGAGGAACGCGGTCTCCAGGAGGCTCAGCTGCAGCCGACGACCGACCATCTTGCCGAAGAAGCCGGCCTCGTGCAGCGCTCGAGCTTCCACCTCGTCGATGACGACCGCGCGGTCTCCGAGGAAATGGACGACGATGCGTTCCTTCGGCACGCCTATCGCCTGCGATCCGTGGGGGTGCGCCTCCCGAACCCCGTAGTAGGTGAGGTCGCTCTCTTCGTCCACGAGGCCTAGGAGCAGGGTCTTTCGGACTCCCGCGGCCTCCTTCGCCCGCTCCAACAGTTCCGCCAGGTCGAACACGGCCCGCTCGCTCAGCGCGCGGACCCAATACTTGCTCGGCGTCTTCCTGGGCGCCCCGCCTCGCGGGTACACCTGGAAATCGACCGGGCCTTCGCGGGACTCGACGACGTACCCGCGTTGGCGCAGGTCCCGGTAGACGAGGTACCGGATCTCGAACGAAGGCACCGCGGCCCCCGCCGCACGATAGAGGTCCCGCGCCGATACCCGACGCCCCCCTCGACGAACCTCGAGCCGATCGGCTTCGACGAGATAGACCGCCTCGAGCAAGTCGAGCTCCAGGGCGCCGCCGGACCGTGGGGTCCCGAAGTACCCGCGGTTGTAGAGGGCGCTGGCCTCCGCCGGGTCGTTGACCAGGACGTGGTCGTCGGACAGTTCCCCCGGCATGCGCGACCGGCGAAGGACCGGCCCGCGTTAAAGGTTCGGCCGGCGCGCGACTCGACCGGCCATCGAGAAAACCCCATTCCAAGCTGTTTATATAGAAGTTTAAACGATGAATGACTCGTGAAACGCGAGGCGATTCTGAAGGAGACGCGGGAAGCGCTCGCCAAGACGGGCTTCTTCCTTTCCCAACCGCACGGCGAGCGGGGCCTCTGCTTCGACCTCGTCGCCCGCCGCGACGACACGTTGCTCATCGTGAAGGTCTTCCAGAACGTGGATGGCCTCAGCAAGGGGACCGCGCAGGAGCTCAAGACGATCGCGAGGACGCTGGAAGGATCGCCCCTGGTGATCGGGGAACGGAGCGGGACCGGCCCATTGGAGGACGGCGTGATCTACGGCCGGTTCGGCGTGCCGATCCTCTGTCGGAGCACGCTCCTGGAATTCTTGGAGGAAGGCGTCCCGCCGTTCCTCTTCTCGGCCCCGGGTGGCCTCTACGTGCGACTCGATGCGGCGGCCCTCCGCCGCGTGCGCGACGAACGGGGCCTGTCCCTCGGTGCGCTCGCAGAGATGGCGGGAGTCTCCCGCCGGACGATCCAGATGTACCTGGAGGGGATGGCCGCGACGCTCGACGTCGCGATGCGCCTCGAGGACTTCCTCAAGGAGTCGCTCGCCCTCCCGGTCGATCCGTTTTCCTTCCTCGATCACCCGGCAACCTCCGAGACGGCAGCGCCGCGGCTTGAAGGGTTCGAGCGAGAGTTGTTCCAGCGGCTGCAGCGCCTCGGCTACGAGGTCCTGCCCACCGCCCGGAGCCCGTTCGATGCGCTTTCGAAGCGCGAGCTGACGACGTTCCTGACCGGCATCGGGGGAGCAGAAAGCGCCCTCGACCGCAAGGCGGAGGTCGTCTCGAATATCAGCCGGGTCGTCGAGAAAGACTCGGTGATGTTCGTCGTGCGCCGCGCGGTGCGAACGAGCATCCGCGGGGTCCCCGTGATCGGACGCGAGGAACTCCGACGGGCCAAGGACTCCGACGCCGTCGAGGAGATGATCTCCGAGAGGAAGGGTTGAATGGACGAGGTCCGCCTGGACCGCGCCACCGTTCACATCCTCCCGGTGGTCCGAGGCCTCCCGTCCGAGAGCGAGACCGTTCGCCAGGCGATCGAATCGACGCGGCCGTCCGCGATCGGATTGAGCATCGGGCCGGAGGAGCTCGAGAGCTTGCGCGCGTACGGAGGCGGGCCGCTGGAGCCGGAGAACTTCGAAGAAGAGATCTATGTCGCCGGGCTCTCGGCGTGGGAGCCGCCGGTCAAGCCGCCGCCTTGTTTCGACACCGCGATCCGGGCGGCCGACGGCAAGCGCGTGCCCGTCGAGGCCATCGACATGGACGAGGTCACGTACACGGAGAGCTACGTGAACTGCGTGTCCGCCCTCGAGGTCGTGTTCGTCGGGCGGCTCGAGAGGAGGCTCTCGAAGAAACGGTTCCTCGCCAGGAATCCACGGGACTTCGTCCTCGAGTGGGACGCCGAGGTGAACGCGTCCCCCGGCTTCCACCAGCTTCAGGCCCGCCGGGAGGCGTTCATGGCCGGCCGCCTCCGAGAGATCGCGAGCTCGCGGGACCCGGTCCTCGCCGTCGTCGAGGTCGAGCGAGCCCAAGGGGTGCGGGCGGCGCTGAGCCCCTAGCCTCGGGAGATGAGGCTCGCTCCGTACTGCACGCCGCAACTATCGAGGACGGCCGCTCGCCTAGTAGATCGTGACCAGGCCGAACTGAATCAGCTGCGAATACCACTGGGTGCGGGTTGTGGGGTCCACGTCATTCAGGTGATCGTACGGGTTGTACGTGGCCCCCCAGCGGGTGATGATCTGCCCGTAGGTCATGCTGATCGGGCCCGCAATCCCCGAAACGATGATCTCAACCATGTACGTGCCCGCGTTCGTGTTGCCGCTGACGAGGGCGGGTAGGGTCGGGAGCGACACACTCGCGAAGGGGTTCGCCGCCGCCAGGAACAGTTCCGACGGAACGCCTCCGCCATCCGGGTTCGACGGGTTGATGTCGACCACCACGGCGAAAGCGAAGTTGGTCTGGGCCCCCGTGCCCGGATAGGCGGCCGTCCCTCCCGGGGTCGCGGCATTCGCGGCCTTGTTCGGGTCCTTCGGCTGGATGATGAAGACCGAAGGCGGGGCGGTCCCTCCCGTGGTCCGGGTGAAGGCGATCGCCGTGTATCCGTCGAAGAAGATCGTCCGGTTACCATGGTTCGACATCTTCAGGTGGAACAGCGGTCCGCCGGTGTTGACCAGCTGAGTCTTGGCCACCCGTTGCAGCGAGAAGGTCGTCCCGGTGTTGTACGGGTTGTTGAGGTTCGTCCCCCACCATCCGCCGGGCACCACCTGGACGAATCCGATGTACTGCCACTGGGTCGGCGGGGGCGTCCCTCCGCCCCCGACGGGCTGTTCGACCGTCAGGACGAGGCGCGACGTCACCGCATTGCCTTGCATGTCCGTCGCGTTGAGCAGGATGATTGACCCGTCCCAGTTGAGGTTCGGGAAGGGCGGGTTCACGCAGGTCGTGGCGCCGTAGCTGAAGATCCCGTCGCTCGCAACCCGATCGGCACCGACCCCATCGTCATGCATCTTCTGCGGCTGGTCGCACGCATTCCCGGTGCCGAACCAGATCGACAAGGTCGCGTACACCGAGTTCGGATTCAAGTCGTTGTCCGGGTCGATGACCTTCGCGTATAATGCAAAGCCCAGATGCTCGTTCACGGGATCGGTCCCGGAGGTCGACGGAACGCCGTCCGTCCACTTCTCGACGAAGACCGGCGGTCGCGCACCGGTCGCCCCGTTGATCGCGGACCTCCATTCGACAATGCTCTTCGTGAGGTCGACGACCGTCACGGTGATTGCATCCGAGGACTTGATCGTGAAGCTCTTGTACGCCCACCGCTCGCCAGCGTCCCAGTTGCTGTCACTCCCGTCCAAGAGGCCGCTCGGGGTCGCGAGCGCCCCGTTGTAGGGATGGAGCAAGACGATGTCGGTCGTCGGCGGGTTGTTGCCTCGCTGAGATTGCACGTAGATCCGCGTCGGGAGGGGCTGGAGCCGCTCGCCGCCCAGATGACGGATCGTGATGTTCACCGCGATTTCTGCCCCGACGGCATTGTAGACCGGGGTCATCGACGATTCCATGTCCAGGCGCGTCTGGGCGGTAGGCACGGGGATGCTGGAGACCCAGATGATGATGGACGAGAACAGGACGACGGTCATGGCGAGGATCAGGATCGTGCCGATGACCTCGGACACACCCGCCTCATCTTCGCGCAGGATCACTTTCATGCAGTGGCCTCCCGGTGGGCACCGGATAATGAACTCGCACCCGAGCCGACGATATATAAAGTGTTCGCGGTAGTTACCATCCCCTGATAGCGTGAGAATCAGGGGACGCACGCTTAAGTAAACGGGGCCTCATCGGAACGCCGTGGACCTCACGGCCGCTGAGCGTGTCCTCGTCCACCTCCATGGGTTCTGGAACGTCGCCGAGCCCGGCCGGGAAGCGACGCAGGCCGGAATCGCCGATGGCGCTCGCCTCCTCCGAAGCCACGTCCCCCGGACCCTCCAGGCGTTACAAGAAGAGGGCCTCGCGGATTCGCGTGAAACCCGCCTCCGCGGGCAGCGGCGGAAGATCCGCATCTACGTCCTCACGGAAGCGGGCGTCCGACGCGCGCGGCAACTCCTCGCGGACATTGACCGAACGACGGTGGATGTTGATGGCCGATCGAGCAGCCTCGGAGAGGCCCGCAAAACCCTCGGCCTGAATCCGTTGGCGGCGCTGGCGGCGACCGACTCGGAGGGACGGCTGCGCCCGGCCGTCATGGAGCTCGAGCGGCCCACACTCCTCCAAAGGGAGCAGGACTTCGCGTTCCTCCGTCGATGGCTCGCGGGCGCCGCACCCATGGCCGTCCTGTACGGATCCCGCGGCATGGGCAAGACCGCCCTCGGGTGGACGTTCGCGGAGAAAGTCCCGAAATCCCTATGGGTGGACCTTCCGGAAGGGAACGGACTGTCGGGCCTCGCCGCATCCGTCGCGGCGGCGACCGGCGTCCGCCCTCCGTCGTCAATCGATCCGGAGTCAGTTGCCAGTGCCCTCGCGTTCCCTTTCACGCGCGGGACCAAGCTGCTTGTCATCGACGGGTACGGGGATGTCGAGGAGGCGATCGTTGACGCGATGGAAACCTTCCTTCGGAAGATGAAGACCGTCGGAGGCAAGGCGCTCGTCTTGGCGCAGGAGACGACACCGGTCTACTGTCGATTCTATGCGAAGAAGGAGGTCGACGCGGGGGTCGTCGTGGAGCGTCACCTCCGCGGACTCGATCTGGAGGGATGTCGTGCCATGCTCGGGAGGCCTGCGATCGACGCGGAAGCGCTCCGGCGGATCTACTTGCTGACGAAAGGCTGTCCTCGCTACCTGTTGGCCATCCGCGAGGGAGACGAAGCCCTTCTTCGGGCCCACAGCCGCTTCACGAGCGCGGAGATCCGCCTGCTCCTCTACTCCGGCGGCTCGGCCGCGTGAATCGATGCGAGCCCGTCGATCGAGTCGATCAGGCGATCCGCGTAACCACGGGTCCCGGCCTTGCGCCGGAGGGCGTACAGGACCTGGACGACCTCGCCGTCCTCTCCTCGGACCGCGGCTCCTTGCACGATGCAATCGACCGCGTGCCCGTCCCGGGCCCGGAGTTGGAGCTCTTTCGCCGCGAAGGCCGGTCCGCTCCGGTCCCGCGTCCAACCGAGGCTGGCCTCGGCGGGAGAGATGTCGAGGACCTCGTAGATCCGTCGCCCGCGGACCTCGGACGTCTGCCAGCCGACCATCCCTTCGGCGCCCGTATCGATGCTCACGATGCGCAGGTCCCGGTCGGCGACGATGAGGCCATCCGCGAGGGCGCCGACGAGAGCCTCGATGCGCCGCTGCTCGAGGTCGAGCTGGTCCGCGAGATTCGCGCCGTCGAGCGCGATCGCGACTTGGGCCGCGATGCCTTGGACGATGTTGATCTCTTCCGACGTGAAATAGTGGGGGTTCCGCGTGTCGTCGAGCCACAGGAGTCCGAGGAACCGGCCGCGCGCCGCCAGGGGCACGACGAGGGCGGACCGCAGGGAAAGCCGCTGCTGCAGGGCCGGCGACAGTCCGGACTCTCCGGACGACGATTTGATAAGGGCCGGGAGCCGCAAGGCGATCAACCGCTGGGCGAGCCACGGGATCTCCGCCTCCTGGACGGTGAGGCCGTCGAACGGGGTCCGCCGCATCCCGGGGGCGAATGAACTGAGGGTCCGGAACTCGCGTGCCGATTCGTCATAGGCCATGATCGCGCACCGATCGACGCGGACGAGGCCGGGCGTCACGCGGACAATCAAGGCGGTGAGCTCTTCGATGTCCGTGAGCCCACCGACCATCTCGGCGACGCCGAGGAGGGAAGCGAGGATCTGGATCTCGCTGATTTCTTCCCGTTCGGCCATGGTTTCGAATGCGGGAGGTCGCGATAAGTACATTTGCGACCCGTTATCACCGAGCGGCCGCCTCGAAATGCCTTTAGCGGGGGGCCGGCTCGCCTCTCCATGGCGTCCGCCCGGATCCTCCTCTCGTTGCTTGGCGTCGGCATCGCCGCCGCCGGCATCGTGGCGGCGCGGTTCGGCCTGGACCCGTTCATCGCATTGGCCCTCGTGGTCGTCGGCGCCTTCCTCCTCCTCCTGCCGTTCACGCGATTTCAGGACGATGAATGAACTCTTTATTACGGACGCTGCCCTGCCGCGGGGCGTGTACCGAGTGTTCCGACTCCCTCCGGCTCACGCAGAAAAGGCGAACGTCCTCCTGAGCGATGACCTGGTGAGCCGCCAGAGCGTCACGGTGCGCGAGGCCCGAAGCCTCGGCCTCAAAGGCGACGACCGGTTCATCGTGATCGAGGGGAGCGAGGCGGGACTCGCTCGGGCGGTCGAGCTCCTGAAAGACGTGGCCCCTCCGCTCGAAGGGGCGAAAGCGGACGACGTCTACCGGCGACTGCGTTCCCAGGATGAGCAGGCGGCTTCCGGGATGGGCCTGATCTTCGGTCCCTAGGGACTTCAGACGACGAGATGGTCCTCGACGCCCGCAGGTTCGACGTCCCTCGGCAACGGATCCAATTCGCGCTCGAGCCACGCGATCATGCGCCGGTTCGTCCCCCGCGGATTTGCGAAGACGATCAGGAAGGCATTTCGCATCGCGGTCTCTTCATGAAGGTCGTCCACGAAGCGAAGGACGCGCTCGATGCCCGAGTGGAGCACGAGAGGTTCCAGGCAGTCAATGACCAAAGCGCCTGGACCGCGTTCGTCGAAGAACGTGGTCGCCGCGGCGTGGATGTCCTGCAGCCGGCGTGGATCGGCGGTCCCGGCCGCTCGGATCGTGGTGACGCGAAGGACCTCCCCGCCCTCCGCGGGAGCCTGCGGCCGTTCGGCCGTCAGCCAGAGGAACGGCGTGTGCGCCTCCGCGAGGAGCCGGAGGAACGAGGAGACGGTATCGTCGGGGTCGAGCGCGAGATAGCCCAAGCCCCGCCTGAGCGATGGGGCGATTCTACTCCCCCCTTTTGCATGTGCAGAAGGGCTGCCGTCAATGCCCATTTCACGCCTTAAACCCCGCGGTCGGGGCGGACCCAGGCGCGGTCGAGGGGGCTCTCACAGGGTCCGAATCATCTCGGCGACGAAGGCGCGGATTTCCGGATCGTCCGGGATTGTCAGCGAACGCTTGAATCGCTCCGTCTTGTCCGGGAGGTAGTACCCCCGGGACACCGAGATGAACTCGCTCGAACCGTCCGACGTGTTGGCCCTCTTCCGAGCGACCTCGAGGAAGTTGTTCCTCCCGAAGTTCACTTTCTCGGCCTTGATCGTCTCGAAGTGCACGTCGTCGTTCCGCCGGCTTTTGTCCTCGGATTCCATTGTCGTCAGACCTCCGAACCAGGGGACCGGCCCGCTGGTGACCGAAGGCGGCCCTACGGAGGTATCTGATATTAATCTTCTTGACGAGAGGCGGTCCGCGACGCAAGCAACCTCCAGGGACCGCAGCATTAAATATCGCGTCCCCCTCGTTCGGGAGGAATGCCGTGCGCCCGTTGCGGCGAGATCTTCGAGGGACGGTTTTGTCCCCGCTGCGGCGCACCGGCCCCGATGACGTCCCCGCCGTCGGCGGCCCCGCAAGGTCAGGTCGGCTGGCCGTGCCCCCGCTGTGGCACCTTGTTCGCAGGGAACTTCTGCCCGCGGTGCGGCCTCCCGAGGGGAGCCTGGGCTCCGCGTCCGGCTCCGGCTTCCTCCGCCCGGCCCATCCTCACGATCCTGTGGACGCTCGCAATCGCCGGATTCGTCCTCTTCGCGATCACGGACTTTGCGGGGCTCGCCGTCAGCCCGAGCCTGGTGGTCCCGAACATTCAAGGGATGCGCTCCGACCAAACCGTGAACAGCGGCATGGACTTCAACGGGAATTGGACCTTCGACCAGTGGGGCACCGCGTCGAGTCCCTCCTACCAAGCGAGCGGCGGGAATCCCGATGGGTTCATCGAGATGACCTTGTTCGGGACCGGTGATCGCGGCTATTTCTGGCAAGCCTTCAACGTGAGCGGCTCTCGGCCGTACACCGGGGCTCTCCGCCTCGACGTGCGGACCGCGGGAGCCCTCACCTCGGGCCGGCTCCTCATCTCGGTGGACAGCTCGCCCATCCTCGATCCAACGACGGCCGTTGCGATCGTCCCCTACTCAGGCCCCACCGGTTGGACGTCGACCGGACGAGTCTCCGTCGATCCAAAGATCGTGGCCCCGGGTCAGTATTACCTGAAGGTTGGGTTCTGGGTGGACGGCGCGACCGGCGCCGTGGACGTCGGACTCGATAACGTCCGACTCACGTGGACGACCGACGCCGGCGTCGTCCTCTACGTGCCGGCTCCCCTGCCCCTGGTCGTGTTCGTCTCCCAGGACAAGTCCGTCTTCCTCTCCTACTACGCGCTGATCGCGGCGGCGATCTTCCTCTTCGGAGGATTCTACGCCGTCCGGGATAGACGCGAGACCCTTCGCGTGCTCAAGGCCCCCATCGAGGCCATCGGCACGCGGCTGCGGAGTCGCAGTGCCTGGATCGCGATCGGACAAGTTTGGATGGCGGTCACGTTCTTCCAGGTGGCCGTGATCTTCGTCCTCGGGCTCATCGGGTTCGAGCCGACGACCCCGATCAACATCACGCAGGACAACGCGTGGGTCTTCTTGTTCGACCTGGCGAACGCCGGCGTCTACGAAGAGCTCGTGTTCCGCCTGCTCCTCATCGGGCTCCCGATGGCGATCGGCTCCGCCATCGTCCGAATCATCGAGGTGAGCCGCAGCTCCGGCGGTAACGGCACCGGGTCGGCGGGTCGCTACATCGCAGGCGCGTGGCGGTATCTTTTCGGGGGCGTCCTCCGTCGTGAATCGTCGAAGGAGGCCCATGTCGCCGCGTGGGCGTTCTTGGTTGCGAGCTCGGCGATTTTCGGACTCGCCCATGCCCCGGGCTGGGGATATTGGAAGGTCATCCCCGGCATGGTCGCTGGCCTGGGGTTCGGCTACCTGTTCCTCCGACATGGAGTGGGCGCAGGGATCCTCGCCCATTTCGTCAACGACTACGCACTCTCCCTTTCCTACGAAGGAATCGGCGGCGTGGGGCTCGAGGTCGTCCTCACCCTGCTGTTCGTGGGCCTTGCAATCGCCGGCGCCGGATTCCTCGTCTGGTATGCGATCGACGCCTGGCGTCACCTGTCGACGCTGTTGGCCAAGTTCCGACCCCCGACGCGCGCCGCGGTCCAGCCACCTCCGACGCCGTTCGCGGCGCCGAGCCCGTCGCCATACCCGGTCCCGCCAACCCCGAGTCCGGGTCCTCCCGCGGGCGCCTGGTCGCCCATGCCGCCCGTCGCCTCGCCCGGCATCGCTCTCCGGGAGCCTGGAAGGATCCCGCGGGACTACACGCCCTCGTACGTACCGCCTCCCTATGGTTACCCGCCCGTCCGGTTCCAATGCCCCTTCTGCGGATGGGTCGAGGCTCGCTATGACGCGGGCCGGTTCACCTGCACTCGATGCGGGCGGACGGCCTAGGCCTTTCCTTCCACAGTGCTCTCCGCCACATCATCGATCACCGCGGCCAAGTCGTCCGATTCGATTTCGACGACGATGTCTCCGAGCGGGCCGCCGGCGGCGAAGTTCACGACGCCGACCGAGGCCGCCTGCTTGCTGAGGCGGACGGTCGACCGGTCCCCCTGCCGGCCGGAGAGGAGTTGGCGCCGGGCCGTGTCGCGAATCCGTTGCGTTCGGATCCGCTCCCGGAGCCGACCGAGATTGTCCGTCGTCCCCACCAGGACACCGTCGCGAATTTCGATCCGTGCTTCGGGGAAGAGATTTCGGACGGCGGCCGACACCGCTTCCGACGTTTCCGTCGGCCGGCAGGGCGTCTCGACGCGGACCCGGAGCACGCGGTCGCGATTCGCCGCGGCGCCTTTAATTTTCTTGAGGGGTCGTCCCGAGTCGACGAAGGTTATTTGTGGACCTGCTGGCCTTGGCCCCCGGATGCGCGAGGAGCTTTTGACGTTCGTGAGTCAACGGGGAACGCTCCTCGAGCCCGAAGCCATCGACTTCCTCCTCGTGCAGCAGGACCCCATCGCGGAACTCGAAGGATTCCTCCGGTCGTGCCCCGAAACGCCGTTCCTCGTGACCCTGGCGGACATCCGACATTCGGCCGGCATCGCTCGGACCGCGGCCGCCCGGGTTCGACCTGTTCCCCCGTCGCCCGCGCGCTCGGCGGAACCCATCCCCGCGTCGTTCCGACGGCTTGGCGAACGCGCCGCGGACGCAGGGCCCGAGGTGCGGATCCTGCGGGACATCACCGGCCGGTCCACATGCGAAGGCACCCTCGAGGACTTCACGAAATACTTCCGCCACCGGTTCCGGGTCCTGCAGGAAATGTTGCGCCGCCACCGCGAATTCGGCGGGGCTCAAGACATCGCCAAGGCCAAGCGGTCGACGCGGGAGATCCGGATCATCGGCATGGTCGCCGACGTCCGGACGACGAAGAACGGTCATCGGATCCTCGAGCTCGAGGATGACACGGAGCGGGTCCCCGTCCTCCTGCCGGCCGATTCCCCGCTGGCCTCGGAAACGGTCGTGCCCGACGAGGTCGTCGGCATCGTCGGCACCGTGAACGGAAAGGGACTCGTGATCGCCGCCTCGCTCGTCCGGCCGGACCTGCCGACGACGAAGGCGTTCCCGGGCGCCTCCGGCCATGCCCGCGTCGCGTTCATGTCCGACATCCACGTCGGCAGTCGGACCTTCCTCGAGGAAAAGTGGTCCCGGGTCTCCGAGTGGCTGGGCGGCGCCGACGAGGTCGCCCAGTCGGTCCGCTACCTGGTCGTGAGCGGCGACGTCGTCGACGGGATCGGCGTCTATCCCCGCCAGGACGAGGAGCTCACGATCGACGACATCTACGGTCAATACGAGGCCCTCGCCGGGATGATCAGCGCCCTCCCGGATCGGCTGGCGGTGGTCCTGCTCCCCGGAAATCACGACGCTGTCCGGCCCGCGGAGCCGCAGCCGGCATTCCCGACGTCGATCCAGAAACTGTTCGATTCGAACGTCATCTTCGCGGGCAATCCGAGCGTCCTGAGCATCGAAGGCGTCCGGATCCTCGCGTACCACGGACGGAGCATGGACGACCTGGTGTCGTCGATCCCGGGCCTGAGCTATCAGAGGCCCCTGGACGGGATGAAGGCGATGCTGCGCATGCGCCACCTCGCGCCGATCTACGGCGGTAAGACTCCGATCGCGCCGGAGGCCGAAGACCACCTGATCATCGAGGAGGTCCCGGACATCTTCGTGACCGGGCACGTGCACGCGGTCGGCGTCGATCAATACCGAGGCGTGGTCCTCGTCAACGCGTCGACGTGGCAGGCGCAGACTCCCTACCAAAAGATGCGAAACATCCAGCCGGCTCCGGCACGCCTCCCGATCGTCGACCTCGCGACCGGCCAGGCGGTCATCCGCGAGTTCTGAAGGGCCGGAAAGCTTCATCGAGATGGCGCGCGTTCGACGGCGGAAATGCGCATCGCGGCGGTCGGGGACATCCACGGTCGCGAAAATCTCGGGGCCGTCGCCTCCGACCTCGATCGCCTCGGGCCGGTCGACCTGTTCCTGCTCGCGGGGGACACGACGGACCGCAATGACCTGGAAGCCTACGACGCCGTCCTCCGGGCCCTCCGGGACCGCGTCGAGGCCCCCATCGCGGCCGTCTTCGGGAACAACGAGTATTCCGACGATCATCCATCGTACGTCTCCCGTTTCGCCGACCGGTACAAGGTCCGATTCCTCCAAGATGACGACGCGCGGTTTTCCGCGAATGGAACCGAGGTCCGGGTCGTCGGCAGCCTGGGGTGCCTCGACCGACCGACCTGGTGGCAGAGGAAGCATATGCCGCACCTCGCGGAAGAGTACCGTCGACGGATCGGGACCTTAGACGACCTCCTGGCGGGGGACGATCGCCGGATCCTCCTGACCCATTATCCGCCGACCTACGTCACGATGGGCGGAGAGAAGGAGGAATGGCGTCCCGAACTCGGATGTAAGGCGCTCGAGCCGGTTCTGCTCCGCCGCCGGCCGCACATCGTCATTCACGGTCACATCCACAAGGGGATTGCGGCGGCGGAACTGCGGCCGACTCGGAATCGCCTGGACGATTTCGCGGACGTCGCCGAACCGGTCCCGGTCCACAACGTGGCGTATCCGGTGCGTCGGGCGATTTCGACCTTCGACGTGTAGGGCCCCGCGCGGGTTTATAGACGCGCGGCCCCTTGGCTGCCCACGACATGGCTCGGCAGCGGAAGGACCGCGAGGACGACGAGCCCGAACACTTTTGGAGGGATCTCGCCAAGGACGCGATCATCGCCGGCGTCATCGTCGCCGTGTTCCTCGGAGGCCTTTACGTGTACGCGGGGGTCTGGCCGCCCCTCGTCGTCGTGGAGAGCTCGTCCATGTCGCACAGCGACGCCGAGTCCAAGCTCGGCGTGATCGACACCGGGGACATGGTCTTCCAGCAGTCGGTGTCCGGCCGATCCGCTGTCGTCACGTACATCGAGGGGCGGGTGACCGGGTACGCGACGTACGGGGACTACGGAGACGTGATCATCTTCCGGAGGGCCACCTCGGCGACCCCCATCATCCATCGGGCGATCATGTACATCGAGCTTCACCCGGACGGGACGGCGAACGTCCCCGACCTCGCATCGCTACCCGCTACGGAGTGGACGGGGCGGAATGGAACCGGCTCGACGCAGGTTCCCGAGAACCTCAAGTCGGTGACGATCCATCACATGGGGTTCGAACAAAACATCAACATGACCTTCTCCTTCGACGTGCCGAGCCCGACCCAACGCTCCGGATTCGTGACGATGGGGGACCACAATTCCTGGTCGGAATGCCAGGGGATGCTCAGTGACTGCCGCCTCGGCTACGACAGCATCAACACGATCCCGCGCCTTCAGGACATCCAAGGGAAGGCTCGAGGGGAGCTCCCCTGGATCGGCCTCATCAAGCTCACGCTGCAACCAACGGACACGTGCTGCCCGCGGGGTTGGGGGAGCACAGGGGCAGACGGGGCCCCCAAGAACAGCTGGGACAGCCTCTTGGTCACCTTGGTCTTCCTCGCCGCTTTGCCGTTCCTCCTCGAATATGCGAGCCGCGGCTGGACGAGGTTCGTCTCGCCGCGCCTCCCGGAGATCCGGTGGCCGCGGGAGCGGTCGAGGAGCATAAAGCCGGGCCCGGAATTCCTCGACGATCCCACCGAGGACGACGGGTTGCCCCCTAAAGGAGGGTTGTCTGGACCTTGAGGCGGTAGCCTCGGGCTTCAGCGAGGATCTCATCCTTCTCGAGGACTTTCTTCACGTCGAGCAGGGGCACGGACGCCTGGATCTCCTTCGTCCGGCCGCCGCGGCCGAAGGACCGGACCCGAGCGTGCACGAGGCCGAGCATGTCCAGCTCGGAGATGAGGTCCGTCACGCGGCGCTGGGTCAGCGGGACGATCCCCGTCTTGCGGCACAGCTCGCGGTACGTCGTGTAGACCTCGCCCGTGGTGAGCTTCGCGTTCCCGATCTCCTCGTTGAGCAGGATGCCGAGCAGGATGACCTTCGACTGCGTCGGCAGGCTCTTGACCGCCTCAATCACGGTGTCCAGCTCGATCTTGTTCTTCGCCCGCTGGACGTGCTCCTCCGTGATGTGCTCGTCGCCTTGTCGCTCCGCCAGCTCCGCGCTGACGCGGAGCAGGTCGAGGGCCCGCCGTGCATCGCCGTGCTCCTGCGCGGCGAGGGCCGAGATGAGATGCAGGACGGCGTCCTCCGCGGTCCCGTTCTCGAACGCGAGGCGGGCGCGTTCCGACAGGATGTCGAACAGTTCCTCCGCGTTGTAGGGAGGGAAGACCATCTTTTCGTCCGCGAGGCGGGACCGGACGCGCGGGTCGAGGTACTCCGTGAACTTGAGGTCGTTCGAGATCCCGATCAAGGACACGCGCGCCTTCGACAGATCGTCGTTGATCTTCAGGAGTTGATAGAGGATGTCGTCGCCGTTCTTCTGGACGATCTTGTCGATTTCATCGAGGGCGACGATCACGACGCGCTTCTCCTCGTCGAGCTTCTCCCGCAAGAGGTTGTAGACCCGGTCCGTGGACAACCCGGTGAAGGGGATCCGCTGGTGGAAATTCTCCATCAGCTTGTTGCCGATCGATTGGAGGACGCCGTAGGGCGTGTCGACGATCTCGCAGTTGAGGTAGAAGTACTGGACCATCCGCGCGCCGTCCGCCTTGCGGAACTCGTTCTCGATCTTCTTGACGACGGCGGTCTTCCCGGTCCCGGTCTTCCCGAAGATCAGCACGTTGCTCGGCCGCTCGCCCTTCAGGGCGGTCACCAGGATCTGCGCGAGCTGGTCGATGTGGCTCTCGCGGTGAGGCAGGCGCTCCGGGATGTACGACGGCCGCAGTATCTCCCGGTCCATCTTGAAGATCGATCGAGTTCCTAGGTATGGTTGGAAGATGCTTTCTTCCATATGATCCCGCTCCCCCTAAAAGCGAGAAGGTCCTCGCCACGTTTCCCCGGAGGAATTCGTGTCTGAGGGAGCCCGTATCATGGAGACCCCACAAAAAGGTTTGCGACATGCGGACGTGACAATCGATGCACTCCGTTGGTCCGATTTTTATTCTCGTCCGCGGATGATAGCACCGGTCGAGACCGGATAAAAAGTTCACGCTCCGAGCGACACGACTCGATGACGGGCCGCCTCCCGTTTGAAGGGGAGAAGCCGTCCGTTTCAACGTCGGATTTTGGCGACCGTATCCTTATCCGATGAGACCTTTGTCCCAGGCCCGTGCCCAAGCGACTCTCCTTCGCGTACGGTCGCGCCCAGGCCATCAGCCGCACCCTCCTCGTTGCGGGCCTGACGGCCGCCCTCGCCGTTTCCGTCGCGCTGAGTCCGTCTCCTCCCGGGCTCACCGTCTGGCTGATCGGAGTGATCATCGCCGCGTACGCCCTCCTCTTCGTCGTCTCGCCCCTCTTGACGGAGCATTGGATGACTCGGTCGCGACTCGTCCTCCGCCAGGGATGGTACTTCCGGGCGGTGATCCCTTTCTCCGACATCGAGTCCATCGCCCGATCGGAGGAGGCGAGCCGGACCCGAGTGCCGCTGGGAATCCATCGCCCCCTCGGGCAGCCGGCCCTCTTTGTCACCGGCGGTCGGACGAACCTCCTTTCCGTCCGGCTTCGACGTCCGCGGAAGTTTTGGCAGGCCTTCGGCCTCACCGCGACGGAGATCATCTTCGACGTGGACGATCCCGAAGGGTTCCTCCGAGCCTTCGAGGAACGGCGAACCTCACTCCCGCCAGTCCAGGCCCACAGTGCGAGCGCCGAGCTTCGGGATTAGGGGCATCTTCCGCTTGTGAACGCTGGTGCCCACGAGCGCCTGCACGTGACGAACCCGCTCGAGCGGGACACCCGCCTTCTCGGCGATCGCCTCGGGTTCCATCTGCAGCTCAATTCCCAGGAGGATTCGGTCCAAGTCGGCGTACGAGATCCCCAGCTCGCCTTCGTCGGTCTGGCCGGGCCAAAGGCCCGCGGTGGGCGTCTTCTCGACGATCTCTGGAGGGATCCCGAGATGCACGGCCATCTCCCGGACCTGGGTCTTGTACAGGTCGCCGATCGGGAGGAAGTCTGCGCCGGCATCGCCGAACTTCGTCGCGTATCCGGTCAGGATCTCGCTCTTGTTCCCGGTCCCCATGACGACGCGGTCCTCCGTGTTCGCGCCGTAGTAGAGGACCGTCATGCGCGCGCGGGCTCGGAGATTGCCCCTCGCGATCGGATCCGCCTCGGAAGCCTGAAGGCGTTTCTCGAAGGCCGCCGCGATCGGCCCGATGTCCACGACCTGGAACTCGATGCCGGTCGACTTCGCGAAGCGCTGGGCGTCCTTGAGATCCTTCCCGCCCTTCCCGTCCGGCAGGGCGAGGGCGAGGACCCGCTCCGGACCAATCGCGTCCGCGCAAAGCTTCGCGACCAGCGCCGAGTCGATGCCGCCGCTCAGGCCGAGGATGACGCCTTTGCGCCCGCTCTCTCGGACCGAGTGGACGATGAACGCCTCGATGATGAAAACATGCTCCTCCTTGTACCGCGGGACGAGGTCCATGGCCGTCCATCCGAACTTGCCCATCCGGCATAAACCCTTTCGGGCCGCGAAGCCTTTTATGATGAAACGTCGGATTCGTCGCGGTCCCGATGAACGCGAACGAGGCCACGTTGCTCTACGTCGACGAGTTCAGCCGAATGGCCGAGGCGTACGATCGGAACGTGGTGCCCCACTTTGAGGCGATCGCCCAGGAGGTCCTGCGCCTCGCGAACCCGAAAGCGGGCGAGCTGGTCCTCGATCTCGGGACTGGCACCGGGCTGCTCGCCTGCCTGGTGGCGCCCTTGGTCCGCCCGCAGGGCGTCGTCGCCATCGACCTCGCAGACGGCGCGATCTCGGTCGCCTCGTACCGCGCCGGGAACGCGGGCATCCGGAATATCCGGTTCGAGATGCTCGATTCGCGCAACATCGTCTACCACGGCAAGCTCTTCGACGCCGCGGTGAGCAACCTCGGCATCCCCGACTTCGGATGGGACCGCGTGTTCCAGGAGGTCCACCGGGTGCTCAAGCCCGGCGGTCGGTTCATCTTCAGCGAGTGGCCAACCGACCATCCGACGACGTTCGGGGTGCCCCGTCAACTCCTGGCGAAGTACGGGACCGCGACGCCCTCGAAAGAGCTCGGCCTCTTGCGGGAGGCGAGGCAGCTGGCCCGCGACGATCCGGAGGCGTCGATGCTCGGGAATCCGGCCAACGTCCGCAAAGGGCTTGCGACCGCCGGGTTCGACCGGACGGAAGCGACGACGAAATCGTTCCCGATCCACTTCCGAGATCTGGACGAGTTGTTGACCTTCACGGCATCGTTCGGTTGGCCCGAGCGGGAGCTGCGCGAGATGTCGGCGGAACAGCGCGAGGGATTCCGGACGGAGCTCGCGGCGAGACTCGGCCTTCCGAAGGCGGAGGGCGGGATCGAGGACACGTGGTCGCTCAACTTCTTCTCGGCCTTCCGGGAGTAGGAAGGTTGGGAAACACTAAATACGCTCGCGGACCATCGAAACCGCCCCATGGTCGAGGAACCGATCATCCGCGGAATCGATGCCCACAAGATCTACAATTCCGGCGCGGTGACGGTCCATGCGCTTCGCGGTGTGAACCTCGCGATCCCGAGGGGAGAGATGGTCGCGATCATGGGCCCTTCCGGGTGCGGCAAGACCACGCTCCTCAATTGCTTCTCCGGCCTCGACGACCTCACGTCCGGCGACGTCCGGATCGAAGGCGTCTCCCTGCACGGGATGGACGACGACGCGAAGAGCCGCTACCGCTCCCGTCGAATGGGGTTCGTGTTCCAGTCGTACAATCTGTTGCCGGTCCTCACCGCGGCCGAGAACGTGGAGTTGCCTCTCCTGGTCGCGAAGGCCCCCGCGAAAGAAGCGCGCCGCAAGGCCCTTGCCCTCCTGGGACAGGTCGAGCTAGACGGATGGGAGGGACACAAACCGGCCCAGCTCAGCGCGGGGCAGCAACAACGCGTGGCGATCGCCCGGGCGCTCGTGAACGATCCTGCCATCGTGTGGGCCGACGAACCGACCGGAAACCTGGACTCCGAGACGTCGGCGCAGATCATGGACCTCCTGGTCCGGTTGAACCGCGAACAGCGCCAGACGCTCGTCCTCGTCACCCACGACGCGATCGTGAGCTCGCGGGCCCATCGCATCCTCCGGATGAGGAACGGCCAGATCGTCGAGGAGACCCGGGGGTCCTGAAGCGATGGCCATCGCCGACATCGCGGCCCTCGCGGTCCTCGTGGGGATCGTCCTCGCGGCCGTCATCCTCGCCGGTCGCCCCCTCCTGGCCCGCCTCGCGGCGCGGAACATCCGGCGGCGAACGTCCCGAGTCCTAATCGTCCTCGCGGGTTTGCTCGTCGGCACCGCGGTCATCTCGTCGAGCTTGGTCGTCGGCGACACTTTGAGCTACATCTTCCTCGAGGACGTCTACGTCCGGCTCGGCGCGATCGACGAAATCGTGTCGAACGAGTTCAACGGCCAACTGATCTCCTTCTCCGAGGCCAACGCGACCCAGGTTGCCGCGGACCTCGTGGCCTGGCGAGCGCCGATCGACGGCCTCGCGCCGACGCTCCTGAAGGTCATGCCGGTTCGCAACGTCATCGGCAACAAAGGGAATCAACAGATTACGGTAATGGGACTCGACGCGTCCCGGGAGGCCGCCTTCGGGCCGCTGACGGCCCGCGACGGTTCGTCCGTCACCACGGATTCCCTGAACGCCTCCGCCGTGTATGCGAACGAACGGGCGGCGGCGGACCTGAATGCGACCGTCGGCCAACAGCTCACCCTGTTCTACGGGACGACGAACCAGACCTTGGTCCACGCGACGGTGGCCGCCATCGTCCGCGACGAAGGGACCGCGGCCTACGAGCACCGTTCAATCCTCTTCATGGACCTGCGCAGGGCCCAGGCCGCATTCAACGAGAGCGGCGCGGTCAACCAGATCCGGGTCTCGAACATCGGAGGAGTCGCGGACGGTCTCGGGGTCGCGGACAACGTCACGACGAACCTCCGCCTAAGCATCGCGATCCACCACCTCGACTTGCGCGTCCGCTCCGTGAAGGCGGACGGCATCGCCCAGGCCGTCCAAGTCGGCCGCGATGCGACGGAGCTGTTCCTCGTCATGGGAGCCTTCGGGATCCTCGCGGGCATCCTCCTCATCGTGAACATCTTCGTCATGCTCGCGGAGGAGAGGAAGCCGGAACTCGGCATCGCGCGGGCCCTCGGCTTTCTTCGGAAGGATCTCCTGGCGACCTTCGCCCTCGAGGGGACGTTCTACGCAGTCGTCGCCGCGGCCCTCGGGTCCCTCGCGGGAGTCGGCCTAGGCTACGTGATGGTCTACTTCTTCGACAGGCTCGTGCCGCACGGCCAGGTCCCGGTCACCTTCCACTTCGACCCCTCGTCCGTCCTGATCGCGTTCGTCGCGGGAACCGCGCTCACGTGGGCGACAATCCTCCTCGCCTCTTGGCGGGTCAGCCACCTGAACATCGTCCGCGCGATCCGGGACCTCCCGGAACCGGGCACCCCTGAGCGTTCGAGGGATGTCCTTGCGGCCGGCCTCCTCGCGGCCGCCGCGGGGCTGGCCCTGACGGCCTGGGGCTTCACGGCGAACACGGGCCTGGGGAAAATCCCGGGCCCGCCGCTCCTCTCCCTCGGCCTCGGGATCGCGGTCGCCTCCCGCGGACACGCCCGAGCGGCCCTCACGATCGCGTCCGCCTTCAACCTCGTCTGGATCCTCGTCCCCGTCGGCCTCCTGAACCAACAGACCGACAACGTGTCGATCGCCTTCGTCATGACGGGCATCATCCTCGTGGGTTCGGCGATCCTCATCGCCGTCTTCAACGTGAGCGAGGCGCTTCGGTCCCTCCTCCGGAGGGCGAACCGCGGCGCGGGGCGGCCGGTCCTTTCCACCGCGGTGTCCTATCCGAGCGAGAAGCGCTTCCGGACGGGGATGACCGTCGCGATGTTCGCGCTCATCCTGTTCATGGTCACCCTGATCTCCATGGTCCAGGGGCTCCAGGCCTCGAGCCTCGACACGTTCGTGCGCCAGCAGTCCGGCGGCTACGACGTGATCGCCTACACCACGTCGTACGGAGAGATCCCGAACTTCCGTCAGATCTTGCGGGAGAACTTCACGGATCTCAACGGCACGCTCCTGGGAGGCGAGAACGGCGTCTCGAGCGCGAGCGTCCTGCCGGCGAAGGTCCAAGTCACTTCCCGTCACGATGGATCCGACGTTGGTGCGGAGGGGAATCGGACGTTCGACTACACTCTGTGGGGCATCGACAACTTCCTGATCCGAAGCAACGGCTACGGTTTCACGAGCTTTCTCCCCTCCTTCGTGAACGAGACGACGGGTGCCCGCGAGCCACTCACAGACCGGACGTCCGTGTGGCTTTCCCTCCGGTATAATCACACGCTTGCCATCGTGGACCGAACCGCTTCCGGGCCAAACGAATTCGCGCCGAACGAAGGCCGTCTCCAGGCCGCCCCGGGGGATGGAATCCGCGCGTTCGACGCGGAAGGCCGCACCGTGAACCTGACAATCGTCGGCGTCCTCGAGCAGGCCCTCCAGTTCACCTCCGGGGTCTTCGTGGACCAAGACGTCGTCCGCACCGTCTTCCCGGCCCAGGAGCGGTATAACGCCTACTTCTTCCAGATGGCTCCGAGCGCGGACATCGGCGCGTTCCGTACGGACCTCGAGCGGGTGTTCTTCACCTACGGATTGCAGACGATCGACATCCGGGAGGAGATCGGTCAGGCCTTCAACGCGTCCCAACAGGTCCTTACGCTCATGGAGGCCTACCTCGGAATCGGCCTCCTCGTTGGGATCGCCGGACTCGCGGTGATCACCTTGCGGGCTGTCGTCGAGCGACGGACTCAGATCGGGGCTTTGCGGGCGATCGGTTTCACACGCCGGATGGTCCTGTCCGTGTTCCTCCTCGAGATCGCTCTCATCGCGGTCCTCGGGATCGGCATCGGGGTCGCGCTGGGGATCGTCTTCGCCTACAAGGTGTACCTCGTCTACTTCGCGGACATCATTGTGTTCCGAATCCCCTGGGACCACCTGCTCCTCATCGTCGGCATCGCCTCCGTCGCGGCGGTCGCGAGCACCGCTCAACCCGCCGTGCGAGCGTCCCGCATTCCTCCGGCCGAGGCCTTGAGGTACATCGAGTGAGGACGCCGAAAGGCGTTCGTCGGCTGCGGTCCGAACGTACCTCTAAGTAGAGGTATGCGCGGCAATGAGGTCCTCGATCCTCGCCCTCCGACGTGCGAATTCCTGCTCGGCCCGGCGATGGTACGCGGCCATCCGACGCAGGAGCTCCGACCGGGCCCGCTCCGAGTCGACGCGACCCACGTACTCCTCGCGCCTCGTTGAGCACCCATCGTCGCGCTCGTAGTGCCAGAAGTAGAAGTACCGCCGACCATCGAAGTCGCGCACCCGGACCCCGCAACCGATCTCCATGTTTCATACCTCTAAGTAGAGGTATACTCGACGAGACCTTCGTCGTTCCCCCAGGAGGTCTGCGAAACTACTCGGCCTCTCGCGGAACAATCCTTTTATGGCGCTCCCTCACTCCGACCGCCCGTCATGGGAGAGCCCACGCTGAAGGAGAAGGCCTGGGAGCCCTCCTTCGAAGAAGGGATCCTAGCGGCCTGGAAGGCGGAACCCAATCTGTATGCGTTCGCCCCGGCCCGTCGGCAACCCGTCTACGTGATCGACACCCCGCCGCCGTATCCGAGCGGCTCGTGGCACATCGGCGCGGTCATGGCCTACTCGATGATCGACATGATCGCCCGAGCGCACCGGATGCTCGGTCGTGCCGTGCTCTTCCCGTTCGGCCTCGATCGGAACGGGATCAACATCGAGCGCACGGTCGAGAAGAAGACCGGGAAGCCGCTCCATCGGTGGGACCGGGAGGCCTTCATCGCGGAATGCCGAAAGGAGATCGAGGCGATCGGGAACGGGCTCCTGGAAGTAGCGATCCGCGTGGGGTTGTCGGCGGATTTCGCGCACACGTACTACACGGACTCGGACGAATACCGCGCCTTCAGTCAGGCGATCTTCCTCGAACTTTGGCCGAAAGGACTCTTCTACCGCGGGGAACGCCCGACCTTCTGGTGCCCGGTGTGCGAGACGCCCCTCGCCGAGGCGGACATCGAGTACGAAGACCGCGCCGCGAGCCTCGTTTGGATGAAGTTCCCGATCCTCTCCGGCGGAGGCGACCTGACAATCGCGACGACGCGCCCGGAGCTGCTCGCGGCCTGTCGCGCGGTGATGGTCCACCCCGACGACGCCCGGTATCGAAGCCTGCCCGGCAAGGAGGTGCGGGTCCCGCTGTACGGCCAGGAGGTCCCGATCATCGCGCATCCGAATGCGAAGCCGGAATTTGGGAGCGGTGCGGCGATGATCTGTTCCTACGGCGACATGGTCGACATCGCCATGTTCCGGGACCTCCGCCTCGAACCCGTCAAGGCGATCGACGAGTCCGGCCGGATGACCGAGGCCGCCGGATTCCTGAAGGGACTCAAGGTCGACGCCGCGAGGGAGAAGGCGATCGACGAGTTGCGCGTCCGAGGGGCCCTGGAGAAGGTCGAGGCGATCGTCCACAAGACGCCGACCTGCTCGCGGTCCCTCAACCCGATCGAGTTCATCTCATCGGACGCATGGTATCTGAAGCAGCTCGAGTTCCGCGAGGACTTGAAGCGCGCCGCGCATGAGATGGAGTTCCGGCCGGCCCGGCACCGCCAGCTCCTCCTCGACTGGATCGATAGCCTGACGATCGACTGGCCGATCTCCCGACGCCGCTTTTACCACACCGAGATCCCGCTGTGGTATTGCAAGAAATGCGGGGAGACCCTCACGCCGCCTCCGGGGAAGTACTACCGACCATGGAAGGACAAGGCCCCCTTCTCGAACTGTCCGAGGTGCGGTTCGAAGGAATTCGTCGGCGAGGATCGCGTGTTCGACACCTGGATGGACTCGAGCTGCTCGAATCTGTATCTGACGAAGTACCGATCCGATGCAAAGTTTTCCGAGGACAATTTTCCCGTGTCCCTCCGGCCCCAGGGCCGCGAAATCGTCCGGACCTGGCTCTACTACACGACGCTCAAATCCTGGCTCGTGCGGCGGTCGAAGCCCTTCCATCGCGTCTTCATCCATGGCCTCGGACTCGACGCCCGCGGTCGGGCGATGCATCGCACCCAAGGGAACGTCATCGATCCGTGGCCGCTAATCAAGAAGCACGGGGCGGATGCGATCCGCATCTTCGTCGCAAGCGAGACGAACCCGGGCGACGACTTCCGGATCAGCGAGGCGAAGGTCGGCGGCGCGGGCAAATTCGTCACGAAGCTGTGGAACGTCGCCCGCTTCATCTCAT